>ERZ827363.2093-NODE-2093-length-17942-cov-3.265668_pt1 | contig 17942 bp, 10 predicted proteins | sample MGYA00519776_ERZ827363 | MGnify/ENA primary metagenome ERZ827363 (study PRJEB31778, sample SAMEA3449288) | human gut metagenome | biome: human gut; feature: human-associated habitat; material: faeces | place: United Kingdom | collected 2010/2012 ...
GCGGACCCCACCGTGGAGGAGCTGTGCGATATCAAAACGGCTGTTTCGGAGGCGGTTACAAATGCGATAATTCACGGATATGATGAAAAAGACGGAATTGTAACGATGTCCGGAAGTATAGAGGACGATACGGTGACTTTTTCCGTATCGGATGACGGAGTGGGTATACCGGATATTTCAAGAGCGAGAGAACCGCTTTTCACAGGTAAACCCGAAATGGAACGCAGCGGAATGGGTTTTACGATAATGGAAACGTTTATGGACAGTATTGAAGTCCAAAGTGAAGTCGGAAAAGGCACACGCATTACTATGACAAAAAAGTTAAAGTAGGTGATGTGTTATGCGAGATAATACTGCTTTGATTGAACGCGTGCGAGAGGGGGACAAGCAGGCAGAAAACAGAATGGTGGAAGAAAATATGGGCCTTGTATACAGTATTGCAAGACGATTTTTAAATCGCGGATATGATGCGGAAGATTTGACGCAAATCGGCGCGATAGGACTTATAAAGGCCGTAAAGAAATTCAATCCCGAATTTAACGTACAATTTTCTACATACGCAGTACCGATGATAACAGGTGAAATAAAACGTTTTTTGCGTGATGACGGTGCCGTTAAAATAAGCAGAACGTTAAAGGAAAATGCAATGAAAGGCTGGCGGTGTGAAGAACTGTTAAGACGAAAATTGAACAGACAGCCGACAATAAACGAAATTTCAAAAGAAAGCGGAATTGATGCCGAAAGTCTTATCGAGGCGTTTGAGGCGGCAACACCGCCCGAAAGTATTTATGAAAGTGTTTACGATAACGGCGATAAAGAAATTCGCTTGCTTGATACAATTACCGGTGAAGAAATTGAGGACGGAGTTATAAATAAAGTTATGATTGACGATATTTTGAGCCGTCTTACAGAACGTGAAAAAGAAATAATTCTGCTTAGATATTTCAGAGGCAAAACACAATCTGAGATTGCCAAGATAATTGGAGTGTCGCAGGTGCAGATTTCAAGAATTGAGAAAAAAGCAATAGAACGTATAAGAGGAGAAATGCCATAGAAAAACGCACTCTGTAAAGAGTGCGTTTTTTATATTTTAGCGTCTGTCTGCCGGTGTTGTTGCAGTCGGTGTGTCTGTTGAAACAGGTGCGACAGTTGCAATGGGTGTATCGGTTGTGGTCGGTGTATCAGTTGAGGTTGGTGTACCTGTAACTGTAGGAACATCTGTCGGTGTCGGTGACGCAACCGGTTTTGTCAAAACGATTTGAGATACAAGTGAAATCGGTTGACTTCCTATGTTCCATACGAATGCTTTCAGCATTTGTGAATCATCGTGTGCGCTTACAGAAACAGGTTCTGTGTACGGAACAGCTTTTAAGCCTATAAGAATGTTATTTTCGTCAAATTCGGCTACATACAAAATAGGTGTATCTGTTGTTTCAAGTTTTTTGTCAACAGATATAGTATAAGTTCCGTCATCTTTAGGTGTGATTTTCGATTCGTATGCTATAACAGGTTTCGGTACTTCCGTAACGTTAGGTGTTTCTGTAGGAACAGGTGATGCTGTAACGTTAGGTGTTTCTGTAGGAACAGGTGATGCTGTGACGGTCGGTGTTTCTGTAACAATCGGTGTTTCGGTTGGTTTAGGTGCAGTTATAATTGTTATAAATGACTCAACTCCATTCATTAAATTTGTAGTATACTCGGCACACAAATTACCGTCTTTGACTGTGAGACCGAACAAATACGTTTTTGAAATGTCGGGAATTTCCGTATATTCATATATTTCTTTTGCTATATTTGTTTTTGTGTCAAATTCAAAAACTTTATTCGGTGAGTTAAAATACAATTTTCCGCTAAAAGCAACAGTAACATTAAAATGTGATGAATATGCAGATTTATTATCACCGTATACGCACCAATAATATTTTGAAGTATCTTTATAAACTGGTGTAAAAGTATTTGTCGATAAATCTAAAGCGGAAAGCTCATTTTTATCATTGAAACAATAGATTTTTTCATCTATAAAACTTACAGGTCCTGATACGTTATGAATAATTGAATCTTTATAAGTGTCGTCTTCTGCTGTTATAACCGGTTCACCATACCAAGTGTTTACGTTCCAAGTGCGGTGAATATCTTGTTCTTCAACATATAATCCGCCGTTTGAATTTGATACCGAAGAGGCTGAAACAGCTTTCAATTCTTCATCGCTCAAAAGAAAATATGTGTGATTTGCAAGTGATGATAAATTCGGTGTAGGGTCATCTGAAGTTAAATCTAAGTTATACCATTTACCGTCTACTTTTACTTTGTTCCACATATGATTGCACGCATCACTCGGAACTGTTGTACATTCTATTTCAAAATATTTATTCATAATATACATAAATAAATATGAATATCCTTGGCAAACGCATTTTTTATCTCTTACTGTTGTGTAAAGATTGCGGTTTTGATAAGACATATCATATTCATAATGAGATGTGATATAATCATGAACAAAAAGCACTTTTTCAAGCTCTGTTGCGTCTTTCGGAACAGATGATACAATTTCGTTGCATTCATCATCAATCAATTTTTAAGCTACCTTTATTTCGTCTTTTTCCATAGTGAAAGGGTCTTTGATTATTATTTCCGAAATTGTCTGACCGTCTGCTGATTTATAAGAAAATTGACGTAAATTGACATAAAATAATTCAGGATGCTCATATTGTATTGCTTTAGGTAAAGAATCAATAAGTTCTTGAATGTTACCCAAAGGAATGTTGTATTTTTGAATATCAGATTCCGTTTTTAGGTTATTTAAGTCTGAAATAATATCTTCAACCGCCGATTTTTCATTTTCGGAAATTTTAACCGAAGTATCGGCGAACATTGTAATTTCATCATTATTAAAATATCCGCTGTAAGTGTCCTCCGCTATTGCGATTGACGGCGTTATAAGTACTGTCATTATAAGCAAGCATATAAATTTTTTTATGTTTTTCATGATACCATCTCCTAAAAATAACTTTTTATATAATATATTATATAACTGATTATACAAAAAGTCAATAAAAACACAAAGCAAGTACAAGTATTATGTAGAAATTGCACAAATAAATGAATATAATTTAGCATTTTGCACATTGTTCTGTGCGTAGAATTAAATTAAAATTAGTCTTGACAAACTTTTTTAGGTGTGTTACAATATTTACAACGAGCAAAGGTGTTTCGTCCTCATAGGATAGAAGCACCTTTTTTGCATATTAGGACGATTTATATATTATATAGTATTGAAATTAGAAAGGAAAGTTCGTTATGTTGACAAAACAAGATATTTTCGATTTGGTTGAAGAAGAGGACGTAAGATTTATTCGTCTGCAATTTACGGATATGCTTGGAACAATGCGTAATCTTGCGATTACAACTTCAAGACTTGAGGACGCACTTGATAATCTTTGTATGTTTGACGGTTCGTCAATTATGGGATTTGTCGGTGTTGAGGAAAGTGATTTATATTTACATCCCGACTTTGACACATTTGAAATTTTCCCTTGGCGACCGCATCAAGGAAAGGTCGCAAGACTTATATGCGATGTTTATAAGCCTGACGGTACACGTCTTGAAAGTGACCCGAGATATATTCTGCAAACGGTTATTAAAGAAGCGGAAGAAATGGGTTACAAATTTAATGTGGGACCTGAATGTGAATTCTTCCTATTTAATACGGACGAACGCGGTAATCCAACGACAGAGCCGCATGACAATGCGGGTTATTTTGACTTGGCACCGCTTGATAACGGCGAAAACTGCCGCCGTGAAATATGTCTTACGCTTGAAGATATGGGATATAAAATCGAGGCGTCACATCACGAAATGGCACCGGGTCAGCACGAGATTACATTCAGATATGACGACGCATTAAAAACCGCGGACAGAATTGTTACATTCAGAACTGTTGTAAAAACTATTGCAAAACGTAACGGACTTCACGCAACATTTATGCCGAAACCTATTGCGGGAGTAAGCGGTAGCGGAATGCACCTTACAATGTCGCTTGAAAAGGACGGTAAAAATGTTTTCTATAATGAAAATGATCCGTCAAAGCTTTCCGATACGGCACATAAATTTACGGCAGGATTATTAAAATATACACCGGATATGGCGTGCTTTACAAATCCAACGGTAAATTCATATAAGAGATTTATACCGGGATATGAGGCACCTTGCTATATTTCTTGGTCGGAAAGCAACAGAAGTTTGCTTGTAAGAGTACCGTCATCGAAAAAGCCCGGTGACGCAAGAATTGAACTTCGTTCACCCGATCCGACAGCTAATCCGTATCTTGCACTTGCGGCTTGCCTTAAAGCCGGTTTGAAAGGCATAAAAGATAATGAAACACTTCCGCCGAGTATTGATGTTAATATCTACAATCTTTCGGATAAAGAACGTGAGGCACTCGGAGTCAAGAGCTTGCCGATAAGTCTTAACGAGGCGATTAAAATTGCAAGAAAGTCCGAATTTATCAGCGAATTGCTTGGTGATAAATTTGCGTCAAGCTATTTTGAAGCTAAGGAAGAAGAATACGGAGAATATCGTCGTACCATAAATCAGTGGGAAATTGAAAAATATTTAATTGCTTATTAATTAAAAACAATTTCCTAAAAAGGAGGGACGGCGGTGGACAGAGTAGTATTGGCTTTTTCAAAAGACGAAACAGCCGACAAAATAAAAATGATGCTTGACGGCAGCGGCTATGATGTTTACACTGTCTGTCACTCAAAAGCAGAACTTTTAAGAACTGTATCCGATATGGACGAAGTGCTTATAATTATGGGATATAAACTTCCCGACGGAACTGTCGATGATGTTTATGACGATCTTATGGAAGGTCAGAAACTTATGAGCATAGTCAAAGCCGAAAGGCAGAGCAGTATATATAATCAAGATATTTTTGTTGTAACACTTCCTTTGAACAGACAGCTTTTAATAAATTCCGTAGAAACTTTTGTCGGAATTATCGAAAGAAGAAAGCACAGAGCAAAACGTACACCGGAAGAAGAAAAGATAATTCGTGATGCAAAAGCATATCTTATGGAAACACACAGAATGTCGGAGGAACAGGCACATCGATTTATACAAAAAAGAAGTATGGATACAGGTGCGAAGTTTATTGATACGGCAAGAATGATTTTAAATATTTAATGGAGATGAAGTAAATGCAGACATTTAAGTTTTCAAAAATGCACGGTGCAGGAAACGATTACATATATGTAAATTGTTTTAAGGAGAAAGTCGAGAATATAAACGAAACGGCTAAAGCCGTAAGTGACAGACATTTCGGTATCGGTTCGGACGGACTTGTTTTGATATGCCCGTCTGATGTGGCTGATTTCAGAATGGATATGTACAACAGTGACGGCTCACAAGCTGAAATGTGCGGAAACGCAACGCGTTGTGTCGGTAAGTATGTGTACGACAGAGGTCTTACAGACAAGACACAGATTACTCTTGAAACGTTGGCGGGTATAAAAATTCTTGACCTAAATGTTAAAGACGGCGAAGTGCAGACTGTTCGCGTAAATATGGGCAGTCCGGAACTTGTTCCGAAAAATATTCCGATTGACTCAAATCTTGACAGATTTATAAGTGAAGATGTTGAAGTTGACGGAAAGGTCTATAAAGTTACAGGCGTGTCAATGGGTAATCCTCATGCGGTTACATTTATTGACGATACGGACAGTCTTGAAATAGAAAAAATCGGACCTAAGTTTGAAACGCATAAATTGTTCCCAAAGAAAATCAATACAGAATTTGCACAGATAGTTGACAGAAACACTATAAAAATGCGTGTTTGGGAACGCGGTGCAGGTGAAACACTTGCCTGCGGTACAGGTGCTTGTGCAACAATGGTTGCGGCAAATTTAAACGGTCTTGTTGATGATGAGGCTGACCTTGTACTTTTGGGCGGTACACTTCATATTAAGTGGGATAAAAATGAAAATAAAGTATATATGACAGGTCCGGCAAAGTTTGTATTTGACGGAACAATAACTATATAAGAGCCTGTCGACAAAATGTCGACAGCTCCAAACTGATAAATTTGAACATAGAACAGAAAGGAACAAATAAAAATGGCAAAGGTAAATGACAATTATTTAAAACTACCGGGAAGTTACTTATTTTCAACAGTCGCAAAAAAGGCGGCTGCATATACAGAGGCAAATCCAGACAAAGAAGTTATCAAGATGAGCATAGGCGACGTTACAAAGCCGTTGGCTCCTGCGGTAATTGAGGCAATGCACAAGGCAGTTGACGAAATGGGTACGGCAGAGGGATTTCACGGCTACGGTCCTGAGCAAGGTTATGATTTCTTGAGAAACAAGATTGTTGAAAAGGATTATGCGGCAAGAGGTATTGACGTAAAGGCTGATGAAATATTCGTTTCAGACGGTGCAAAATCAGACTGCGGAAATATCGGAGATATTTTCTCTGTTGACAATAAAGTTGCAGTTTGCGATCCTGTTTATCCTGTGTACGTTGATACGAATGCTATGGCAGGCAGAGCAGGTGACTTTACAGACGGTAAATGGAATAATCTTGTATATATGCCTTGCAAGGAAGAAAACGGATTTATGCCTCAGCTTCCGGAAGAAAAGGTTGATATAATTTATCTTTGTTTCCCAAATAACCCAATCGGTGTTGCGGCAACAAGAGAACAGCTTAAACCGTGGGTTGAATATGCAAAGAAGAATGATGCGGTTATTCTTTACGACAGTGCGTATGAGGCATTTATTACAGACCCTGACGTACCGCACAGCATTTATGAAATTGAGGGCGCAAAAGAAGTTGCGATTGAATTCAGAAGTTTTTCAAAGACAGCCGGATTTACGGGTACAAGATGTGCATACACTGTTGTACCGCACGAATTAAAGGTTGACGGAGTTGAACTTAACGGATTGTGGAACAGACGTCAATGCACAAAGTTTAACGGTGTACCGTATGTAATTCAACGTGCGGCAGAGGCTGTTTATACAGACGAGGGATATAAACAGACAAGAGAGGCTGTTGCATATTATCTTGAAAATGCGAAAATTATCCGCGAATCGCTTACAGAGGCAGGCTTTACGGTTTACGGCGGTGTGAATGCTCCGTACATCTGGGCAAAGACACCGAACGGTATGAAATCATGGGATTTCTTTGATAAATTACTTGAAGAAACAGGCGTTGTAACAACACCGGGTTCGGGTTTTGGACCGAGCGGTGAGGGATACGTAAGATTTACAGCATTCTCAACTAAGGAAAATACCATAAAAGCAATGGAAAAAATCAAAGCAATTTTGTAAAATATTTAGTAGACAAAACAAAAATAATGTGCTATAATAAGTTTACACAGGATAACAAAATAATTTTTTGACGAAACAAAGGCGTTTCGATCGGTACATATCAATTTATGGATTGGTATGTTCTGATTGAAACGTCTTTTTTGTTCGGCGGAATACAGCGAAAGGATTGAAAAAAATGGAGTATAATGGATTACCCGAAAAACAGGGCCTTTATGACCCGCAATTTGAGCATGATGCCTGCGGAATCGGTTTTATTGCAAATATCAAAGGAAAAACTTCTCACGGCATTATTAATCAGGCAATTCAGATATTGAAAAACCTTGCACACAGAGGCGGTGTCGGCAGTGAGCCTGATACAGGTGACGGTGCCGGTATTTTAATTCAAATGCCTCATGCCTTCATGAAAAAGGTTTGTAAAAATGAAGGGATTAAGCTACCTAAAAAGGGTGATTACGGCGTTGGTATGCTGTTTTTATCGCCGGATAAGGATACAAGAGAAGAAAGTCTTGAAAGACTTACAAAGATTATTGACGGTGAAAAGCAGAAACTTCTCGGTATAAGAGAAGTGCCTGTTTATGACGTATGTATCGGTAACAGTGCCAGAGAGGCAATGCCGCATATCGTGCAGGTGTTTATCGGCAAAGGTGACGAAAGCCTTGATGCAGATTCATTTGAAAGAAAGCTTTATATTATCGGCAAGCTTGCGGAAAAGGAAATCAGAAAGAGCGGTCTTGACAACTATTTCTATTTCGCATCACTATCTGCAAGAACGGTTGTATATAAAGGTATGCTTACACCTGATCAAGTTAATGAATTTTACCTTGACCTAAAAGATGTGGATATGGAAACGGCAATCGCACTTGTGCACTCACGTTTCTCAACCAACACATTCCCGTCATGGGAAAGAGCACATCCGAACCGTTTCATCGTACACAACGGTGAGATCAACACGATCCGTGGAAATGCCGACAAGATGCTTGCACGCGAAGAGACGATGTTCTCCGAGCATTTCAAAGGAGAGCTGCACAAAGTTCTGCCGGTTGTCAATACTTCCGGTTCTGACTCGGCAATGCTCGACAACACACTGGAATTTATGGTGATGAGTGGTATGGATCTGCCGCTGGCCGTGATGATCACGATCCCGGAACCATGGGCAAACAACAAGACCATGAGCCAGAGCAAAAAAGATTTTTATCAGTATTATGCAACGATGATGGAGCCATGGGACGGACCGGCATCGATCCTGTTCAGCGACGGAGATGTGGTAGGAGCCGTGCTTGACCGTAACGGTCTGCGTCCTTCCAGATACTATATCACCGATGACGGTTATCTGATCCTCTCTTCTGAGGTCGGTGTGCTGGATATCGATCCGACCAGGATCGTGCTCAAAGAAAGACTGCATCCGGGCAAAATGCTTCTGGTGGATACGGTAAAAGGAAGAGTGATCGATGACGATGAACTGAAAGAAAGTTATGCAAAAAAGCAGCCGTATGGTGAGTGGCTGGATCGTTACATGGTAAATCTTTCTGATCTGAAGATTCCGAATAAACGCGTGGAAGAGTACAGCGATGAGGAGCGTGCAAAACTCCAGAAAGCCTTTGGCTATACTTACGAAGAGTACCGTACTTCTATTTTAAATATGGCAAAGAACGGTGCAGAAGGCATCGCTTCCATGGGTATTGACACACCGCTCGCAGCGCTTGCGAGTGACCATCAGCCGCTGTTTAATTACTTCAAACAACTGTTTGCGCAGGTGACCAACCCGCCGATCGACTCGATCCGTGAGAAAGTTGTAACATCCACGACAGTCTATATTGGTGAAGACGGTAACCTCTTAGAGGAGAAGGCAGAGAACTGCCAGGTACTAAAAGTAAATAACCCGATTCTGACAAACACAGACCTGATGAAGATCAAAGCCATGAAGGTGCCGGGATTTAAAGTAGAAGTGATCCCGATCATTTACTATAAAAACACAAGCCTTGAAAAGGCAATCGACCGTCTGTTTGTGGAAGCCGACCGTGCATACAGAGATGGCGCAAACATCCTGATCCTTTCTGACCGTGGAATCGATGAGAACCATGTTCCGATTCCTTCACTGCTTGCTGTCTCAGCCTTACAGCAGCATCTGGTAAGAACGAAAAAGAGAACATCGGTTGCGATGATCTTAGAGTCCGGCGAACCGAGAGAGGTACATCATTTTGCAACACTGCTCGGCTATGGTGCGTGTGCGATCAACCCATATCTGGTACAGGATACGGTAAAACAGCTTGTGGACGAGCATATGCTTGACAAAGATTACTATGCAGCCGTACAGGATTACAACAATGCAATCTTAAACGGTATCGTAAAGATCGCATCCAAGATGGGTATTTCCACGATCCAGTCTTACGAGGGTTCTAAGATCTTCGAGGCGATCGGTATTGATAAAAATGTCATTGACAAATATTTTACCAACACGGTCAGCCGTATTGGTGGTATCACATTAAAGGATATTGAAAATGATGTCAATGAGCTTCATTCTGCAGCCTACGATCCGCTTGGACTTGAATCCGATCTGACTTTAGAGAGCCGCGGACGCCATAAGATGAGAAGCGGAGCAGACCCGCATCTTTACAATCCTGCAACGATCCATCTGTTACAGGAGGCAACCAGACGAGGTGACTATGAGCTGTTCAAACAGTACACGGATCTGGTTAATAAGGAAGAAAGAGAGATCACACTGCGTGGACTGATGGATTTCAATTACCCGAAAAAAGGTGTACCGCTTGAGGAAGTAGAGAGTGTTGACTCCATTGTACAGAGATTTAAAACAGGTGCGATGTCCTATGGTTCCATTTCACAGGAGGCACATGAGACGCTCGCAATCGCAATGAATCGCCTGCATGGAAAATCCAACTCCGGTGAAGGTGGTGAGGATGCAGAGCGTATCGCAAGTAAAAACAGCAGTGTCAACCGCTGTTCTGCGATCAAACAGGTTGCATCCGGACGTTTCGGTGTCACCAGTCAGTATTTAGTCAGTGCACAGGAGATCCAGATCAAGATGGCACAGGGAGCAAAACCTGGTGAAGGCGGACATCTTCCGGGTAAAAAAGTTTATCCGTGGATCGCAAAGACCAGACTTTCCACTCCGGGCGTGGCTCTGATCTCTCCGCCGCCACATCACGATATTTATTCCATCGAGGATCTTGAGCAGCTGATCTTCGACTTAAAGAACTCGAACCGTGATGCGAGAATCACAGTAAAACTGGTATCTGAGGCAGGTGTGGGTACCGTTGCAGCCGGTGTTGCAAAAGCAGGTGCACAGGTTGTACTGATCTCCGGTTATGACGGTGGTACCGGTGCAGCTCCGGCAAGCTCTATCCACAATGCAGGTCTTCCTTGGGAGCTTGGACTTTCCGAGACACACCAGACTCTGATCATGAACGGACTTAGAAATAAAGTCCGCATTGAGACAGATGGTAAGTTAATGAGTGGCCGTGACGTTGCAATCGCAGCACTGCTCGGTGCGGAAGAATATGGTTTTGCGACCGCACCGCTTGTAACTTTAGGCTGTGTCATGATGCGTGTATGTAACTTGGATACCTGTCCGGCAGGTATTGCAACACAGAACCCGGAACTCCGCAAACGTTTTGCAGGAAAACCGGAATATGTTGAGAATTTCATGCGTTTCATTGCAGCAGAGCTAAGAGAATACATGGCAAAACTCGGCTGTAAGACGATTGATGAGATGGTCGGCAGAAGTGATCTGTTAAAGGTTCGTGAGGACTTAAGCGGCAGAGAGAAAGAAATCGATCTTTCTAAGATCTTAAACAACCCGTTTGCAGATCAGAAGAAGAAAGTCATTTTTGATCCGAAACAGGTTTACGATTTTGAACTGGAGAAATCAAAAGATATTACGGTACTCTTGAAACAATTAGGACCGGCACTTGAAAAACAGCAGCGCAGAAGCATTGATGTGGAAGTGACAAATACCGACCGTTCCTTCGGTACGATCTTTGGTTCAGAGATCACCAAGAAATATGGTGGTGAGGGACTTCCGGAAGATACATTTATCGTAAAATGCAGCGGTGCAGGTGGACAGAGTTTTGGTGCGTTTATCCCGAAAGGGCTGACCTTAGAGTTAGTCGGAGATTCCAATGATTACTTTGGAAAGGGACTTTCCGGTGGAAAATTAGTTGTCTATGCACCGGCAGGCGTGAAATACAAAAAAGATGAGAACATCATCATTGGTAACGTGGCTCTTTATGGAGCAACCAGCGGAAAAGCATTTATCAGCGGTGTCGCAGGCGAGCGTTTCTGTGTCCGCAACTCCGGTGCATCCGCAGTTGTTGAGGGAGTCGGCGACCATGGATGTGAATACATGACCGGCGGTCGTGTCGTAGTCCTCGGTAAGACTGGAAAGAACTTTGCAGCAGGTATGAGCGGCGGTATCGCATATGTGCTCGACGAGGACAACGATCTGTATACAAGAATGAACAAAGAAATGGTATTTTCCGAAGAAATATCCAATAAATATGATGTTATGGAATTAAAGGATATGATCAAAGAGCATGTGGCATTGACCAATTCCGAGAAAGGAAAAGCAATCCTTGACAATTTCAGCGAATATCTGCCGAAATTCAAAAAGGTCATTCCATACGATTATAACCGGATGCTGATGGCGATCGTTCAGATGGAGGAGAAAGGTTTATCCTCGGAACAGGCGCAGATCGAAGCATTTTATGCAAACACGAGAGGTTAAATAAGCAAGATGTTCCTGCGGCAAGTGCCGCAGGGCATCACGATGGAGGATATGAGCAATGGGAAAACCAACTGGATTTATAGATTACGAGAGAGAAGATGCGAAAGCGATCGAGCCGAAGGAGCGCATCAAAAATTTTAAGGAATTTCATATTCCACTTTCCATGGAAAAACAGCAGGTTCAGGGCGCAAGATGCATGAACTGCGGTGTGCCGTTCTGCCAGTCCGGTATGACCATCATGGGAATGACAAGCGGATGTCCGCTGCACAATCTGGTACCGGAGTGGAATGATCTTGTCTATACTGGAAACTGGGAACAGGCATATAACCGTTTAAAGAAAACCAACAACTTCCCGGAATTTACATCGCGCTTGTGCCCGGCACTCTGTGAGGCGGCCTGCACCTGCGGTCACTGGGAAGATCCGGTCACCTGTAAGGCAAACGAGCACGGCATTATTGAAAATGCTTATGAAAAGGGATATGCAGCAGCAAAACCGCCGAGAGTGCGTACCGGAAAGAAAGTTGCAATCATCGGTTCCGGTCCTGCAGGACTTGCCGCAGCAGACCAGTTAAATAAGCGTGGGCATCAGGTGACGGTGTTTGAACGTGACGATCGTGTCGGCGGACTTTTGATGTATGGTATCCCGAACATGAAACTGGAAAAATGGGTGATCGACCGTAAAGTGGATATCATGAAAGAAGAAGGCGTGGAATTTGTAACCAGCGTCAATGTCGGAAAAGATGTAAAGGCAGCGAAGTTATTAAAGGATTATGACCGCGTCATCTTAGCCTGCGGTGCAAAAAATCCGCGAGACATCAAGGCACCGGGACGTGATGCAAAGGGCATTTACTTTGCAGTGGATTTCTTAAAGGCAACCACAAAGAGTCTTTTAGATTCCGACCTGAAAGATAACAATTATATTTCTGCAAAGGGCAAAAAAGTGGTCATCATCGGTGGCGGTGATACCGGAAACGACTGTGTCGGAACATCCATCCGCCATGGCTGCGCGAGCGTGACACAGCTTGAGATGATGCCGAAAGCACCGGATACCAGAGCAGAGAACAACCCGTGGCCGGAGTGGCCGAAAGTCTGCAAGACAGACTACGGTCAGGAGGAAGCGATCGCTGTATTTGGACATGATCCACGTATCTACCAGACGACAGTCAAAGAGTTCTTAAAAGATAAAAATGGCAATTTAAATGGTATTATTACCGTGAAGTTAGAGAGTAAAAAAGATGAAAAGACCGGACGTATGATGATGACAGAGGTACCGGGGTCTGAGACTAAGCTGGATGCAGATATGGTTCTGATCGCAGCAGGATTCCTTGGAACCGAAAAATATGTTGCGGATGCGTTTGGCGTTGAACTGAATGCAAGAACAAATGTATCAACGGCAGAGGGGGCATATGCGACCAGTGTGAAAAATGTATTTGCAGCAGGCGATGTGCACAGAGGACAGTCTCTTGTTGTGTGGGCAATCCGTGAAGGACGTGAGGTTGCACATGCGGTGGATGAGAGCCTGATGGGATATTCTTACCTGTCGGTACAATAGGGAAAAATAAAAATTGTTGATGGAAATAATATAATAAAAGACCGGAGTGACATGATTTGGGACACTATATGAAATCATGCGGCTCCGGTCTTTTTCAAAAGTTGTTTATTGAAACATTTTATGGAATGTGCTATTTTCATCATATAGATTTTCCGGCGGATGGGGAGTCCGGGAAGAAGATATGATGGGGGAAACAGAAACGATGTTGAAAATTTTTCTGGCAGAAGATGAGATTGTAATGCGGGAGGGGATACGAAATAATATTGCATGGCAGGAGGAAGGATTTGAATTTGTTGGTGAGGCGAGTGATGGAGAACTCGCGTATCCGATGATTCAGAAACTAAAACCGGACATCCTGATCACGGACATCAGGATGCCTTTTATGGATGGACTGGAACTTAGCCGGATCGTAAAACAGGAACTTCCGGATACGAGTATCCTGATTCTGAGCGGATATGGTGAGTTTGATTATGCAAAAGAAGCTATCTCGATCGGTGTGGAAGACTATCTGCTGAAACCGGTGACCAGTGCACAGCTTTTAGAAGCAATCAGGCGGATCGCAGAAAAAATTTACGGCAGGAGAGGCAGACAGGAAGAGACAAAAAACGAAAAAGAACAGAGAACGCTTACAAAAAGAAGACTGTTCCGACATATCGTATCCGGTGAGCACTCCTTTTCGGAGGTGTTAAAAGAGGCCAGAGAACAGGAGATCGAACTGGCAGCGGAGCGCTACAATGTTCTTATGTTACAGCTCTTTTTCGAGGACGGGACGGAGACGTTTTATGAAAAAGATGAAGCATTTGAAGATCATATGGAACAGTTTTTTTCATACGGTTCGAGTGTGATCTGCGCAAAACTAAGCTGTGGGGAATATCATCTGGTACTGAAAGAGGAAAATGGTGTGACGCTTGAACAGCTGAAAAATGCCATTGAACAGGAACTTGAAATATATCTCTGCGGGGAAAATAAGATCGATTATGCCGCGGTATACGGGATACCGGTCACACGGTTCAGCGAGATCAAAAAATGTTACGAGGAAGCGAATCTTCTTTTTGCAAAGCGGTATTCCTTAGAGAAAAATAAGATCACGGAACAGGTAAAGAAGATAGAAAATGAGATGGAAACAAAAGAGACATTAGATCTTGGGGAACTCAATGTGTCCGGGATCGACCGCAGACAGGTGGAACAGTTTTTGTATACAGGAAGAAAAGAGGAAGTATCCGGGTTTGTGGATGATTATTTCCGGAAAATCTCAAACGGTAGCTTACAGTCGGTTCTGCTGCGTCAGTATGTGCTGATGGATCTGTATGTGAGCGCGGTCTCCGTGTTGGAAAAAAGCGGATATACCAGTGAAAATCTGTTGGAACAGTACAAAGATGCGCAGAAGATGGAAATTTTTCTTGGCACTGCAGGACAGGCGAGGGAGTACATCAAAAATCTGTTCGGGGCAGTGATCGAACTGCGGGAGCAGGGCATGGAACGCAGATATGACAATCTGATCCAACATGCAAAAGCCTACATAGAAGATAACTATAATCATGAGGATATCTCCTTAAATATGGTCGCTTCGGAGGTAAATTTAAGTTCGAGCCATTTCAGCACTGTATTCGGACAGGAGACGGGAGTGACGTTTGTTGAGTATCTGACAAAGGTGCGCATGGATAAGGCAAAACAGTTATTGCGGACGACCGGGACTAAGACCACGGAGATTGCATTTGAAGTCGGTTTCCGGGATGCACATTATTTCAGTAACCTGTTTAAAAAGACACAGGGGTGTACGCCGCGGGAATACAGAAACAGGAGTGACAGACCAGAGCAGGAACAGGAAAAATTATGAACGTAAGAAAAAAATTTTCATTAAAAAACAGGTTGTATCTGCTGCTTCTTATCTGTGTGATCCCACTAACGGTTATGATCACATATTTGCTTTTTATGATCAACAATGTATCGTCAAAATATGACCATATTGTGGAGAAGATCACAAAGGCAAATGCATATAACATCGGATTCAAGGAAGATATCGACTATGTGATGTACATTATCGTGGTTAATTCGGAACGTGCGGAGGAGTTAGTCGATACACAAAAGCCGCAAAAGATGATCAAAGAGGCGAGAGAGGTGTTTGGGGAATTGGCAGAGGATGCCGATTCCGCATATGCGAAACAGCGTCTCTCGCGAATTTTAAAGAGTCTTGACACCCTTGAAAAAAGGGTGCAGGAGATTGAGGAAGATGCGTTAGTCAGTGGATCTTATGAGACAAATATGGAGAGTTTGGACTTAAATATCAGGGTGCTGACGGAGCTGATCCAGGAACAGATCCAGTATTATATTTATTACGAGAGCATGAACATGGAGGATCTGCGGGGTGGGATTCGTAATGATGTGGAGCAGGCGATTGCGATCACGAGCGGTATTTTACTGGTGATCTTAGTGGGTGCATTTGCAGTCAGCAGAAAAATCGTGACGGGCATCACAGAACCAATCGGGGAGCTGTGCGATGCCGCAGTGGCTGCCGGGGGTGGCGATTTCAGAATCCGGGCGGTGAAAACCGGACCGGAAGAGATTGAGGTGCTAAATAAGAGTTTTAACCAGATGGTGGAAAAAATCGGCAACCTTGTGGAAGATATCCATACGGAGGAGTTGAATTTAAGGGCAGCAGAGCTTCGGGTGCTGCAGGAGCAGATCAATCCTCATTTCTTATATAACACGCTCGATAATATCATCTGGCTTGCCGAGTCAAAAAAGACAGACGAGGTCGTAATGATGGTGTCCTCCCTGTCCACATTTTTCAGGACTTCTTTGAGTAAGGGAAGGGAGTTTGTCTCCGTGAAAGAAGAGACAGAGCATATCCGCAGCTATTTAGAGATCCAGCAGTTCCGCTACCGGGACATTTTAGATTATGAGATTGCGATCCCGGAGGAATATTACGGTTATGAGGTCATCAAACTGACACTTCAGCCGTTAGTGGAAAATGCACTTTACCATGGCATAAAAAACAAGCGTGGAAAGGGACATATCACGGTCTCGGCGGAGCGTTGTGCGGATGTCTTGATCTTTAAGGTAAAAGATAACGGGATCGGGATGGATAAACAGAGACTTGCAGAAGTATGCGCGATGTTAAAAGAGGATGGCAATACGAAAAAAGAAAATGACGGCTTTGGACTGTTTAATGTCAATCAACGCATCCAGTTGCATTATGGCACGGAATATGGACTGAAAGTGCAGAGTACCTACGGGGAAGAAACGGAAGTCTGGGTAAGAATTCCGGTAAGAACAGAAAGCAGTTCATAAAAAATACACATTTTTCCAAAAAAAATACACTTTTTTACCGAAATATATGAAAGCTGTTCACAATTTAGTAAAAAATTATACTTAATTCAAATTTAATTCGGTATTCATAAAAACCTCTCACAGTTATAATTAGACCATGGTTAGCAACGAAACCAAATCTAAAAAAACTATGGGAGGTTTTTGAAATGAAAAGAAAATTGGTGAGTATGGTAATGTGTATGGCATTAGGGGCAACAATGTTAGCAGGATGCGGAAACAGCGCAAACACGTCAACAGGTAATGCGGGTGCATCCAATGATGCCGCAGCAAAAACAGATGATGCAGCTGCTGCAGATCAGACAGAAGACAGCGCAGAGGCAGCCGGAACAGAGAGCTCCGCAGCAAGCGGTGATACGGTTACAATTGGTTTTGCACAGGTTGGACACGAATCTGACTGGCGTACCGCTTCCACAGATTCCTGTTTAAGTGTTTTTTCCGCAGACAATGGATACGATCTTCAGTTTGTAGACTGTGATAATGATTCTGCAGTACAGTTAGAGGCAGTCAGAGGATTTATCGAGCAGGATGTTGATTATATCATCATCGATCCGATCGTATCAACCGGATGGGACACTGTACTGACAGAGTGCGAGGAAGCAGGAATTCCGGTTATTGTCATTGACCGTACGATCGATGACTCAGATAAATATGTTTCATGGGTAGGTTCTAACTTCAAGACAGAAGGTCTTGCAGCAGGAGAGTGGTTAAAAGCATATACAGATGCAAAGGGCATCAGTGATGTCAATGTACTTGTGATCGAGGGATCTACCGGAGCTTCCGCAACGATCGGACGTACCGACGGATTTAAAGAGATTGCAGATGCAAATGGATGGAATATCTTAGATTCCCAGACAGGTGATTTCACACAGGCAGGCGGACAGGAAGTCATGGAGTCCTACATCAAGAGTTATGAAGGTAAATTTAATGTTGTTGTATGCCAGAACGATAACGAAGCATTCGGTGCTATCGATGCTATCGAAGCAGCTGGTAAAAC
>ERZ827363.2100-NODE-2100-length-17902-cov-9.620777_pt1 | contig 17902 bp, 17 predicted proteins | sample MGYA00519776_ERZ827363 | MGnify/ENA primary metagenome ERZ827363 (study PRJEB31778, sample SAMEA3449288) | human gut metagenome | biome: human gut; feature: human-associated habitat; material: faeces | place: United Kingdom | collected 2010/2012 ...
GAGTCCGAAGGAATTCACCGAACAGGGACTCGTCCTCTAAGAACCTGTCCAACACGCTGTTGCCAATCCAATGAGGCTGGTTTGGAGAAAGAGGGATCGGTCATGGAGGAGTGCGAAGTTAAAGGTGTCACTGATATGACGGATTCTCAAGAAGTGAAGAATGTCTCAGAACAGCAGGACGCTCTTGAACTGAATCCGCTGTATCCGGAATATCAGGCGGAACATCATAGCGAATATGTGGATGCTCTCAAAAGTGCCATAGAAAGTGATAAGAAGGGCAAGCTAAGAAATATAGCGATATCTGGCACATATGGTTCGGGAAAGAGCAGCATCCTCGAGAAAGTGGTCGAAGACTTTGAAGGGGTAAAACCGTGTAGCACAAAGAACATTTCGCTTGCTCCGCTGGCATCCTGTTGCAGTAATGCTAAAAGGCGATCTGATGATAATAAAGATGGGCATGGCTCTGAGGACCATACAGATGGTTTTCCGACAGACGCTCAGACGAATCGGATTCAGCGGGAGATTGTGAAGCAACTGTTGTACGGTGTCGATCCGAAAGATGTCCCGCTCTCTAGATTTCATCGGATTCATGAGAAGGGCAAATGGGAGAAGATAGGGTTTTCCTTGCTGACGAGTGTATTCCTGACGATGTTGTTGGGGACGTTTTTCGGTGATGATTTAGGTAAATTCGGGCAATCGCTGTTGTCTTCCTTGCCGTTTATCGATAAATGGGCGATAAGTCCATCAGAGAAGTTTTTGCTAGGCTATGTAGTCTTGCTAGTGCTTCTTTTCGCGGCATCATGGATGATTTGTTCTTATCTTCTAAAAAGCAATTTGAAAATCGGACAAGTTAACGTGAGCGGTGCCTCGTTGAAATTGGATCAGGGAGTTGACTCATACTTTGACCAGTATCTTGACGAAATTGTATACCTATTCGAAAAATCAAAGATCGAAACCGTGATTTTCGAAGATCTCGACCGATTTAAAAGCCCTGAAATCTTCGATTCATTACGTGAATTAAATCAGATTCTGAATGACGATCCAGTTATTACTGGGGAAAGATCTCGTCGAGATGGAAGAACTATCCGCTTTATTTATGCAATAAGTGACGCTGTGTTTGATGATCAATGTATCAAGGCCTCGGAAGAAACGTTAAGTGAAGAAAGGCGAATAGGAGCTTTCTCTCGTGCGAAATTCTTCGATCTTATTATTTCAGTAGTTCCGTTTGTCAGTTCAAATAATTCTCATCAAACGGCACGAAACGCTCTAGGCGATGAAATCACTCGAATAGACAAAGTCGGAGATCTACTTGAAGACGTCGCCGGTTTTATTCCAGACCAGCGTACTTGGATAACGATCCGCAACGATTTCATCATGTACAGCAGAAGACTGCATGTTAACCTGGATGAGAAGAAAGATGAGGAGAATGCTCTTGGACTATCCGCCGCGCATCTTCTCGCATTTTTGATTTATAAAAACTGTTATCTTGCAGATGCGGAAAAGATGCGAGAAGGCAACAGCAAGATCGATAAAATATATTCGACTGCACGGAGCATTTCCACAGATAGCATCTATAGGCTATCCCAATGGCGCAAAGGCGCGCAAAAAGATTTGGAAATGGCTTTAGACTCTATGGAGGCGGATAGAATTGCCTCCCAGTTGGTGCAGCGGACGAAAGAGTGGATTGCGGAACTCAGCGGCGGAAAAGTCGATGATGATGACATTAATATCTCTGGACATAGCGGTTCTAAATTGAGCGAAGCACGCACCTGGGAAGAGCTTTCAGCAAAGCGAAAGGATTCTACAATTAGGATTACCGCTTCTTGCTATGGCGAATCTGGTTGGCATTCGATTGAAGTAACACCTACAAAACAAGCTCTTGAAAAAAATCTTGACACGACAATTGACATCAGTCAGCTGACATTGAATGCTGTCAATCAGAGGATCTGTAAAATTGAAAACCGCATTGAAAATCTGAGAACAGGCGATTGGAAATATCTTCTGAATGATGAAGCTTGCAAGATAGATTTCGAGGGTCCCGACATGTCCGGCGATTCGGGCCGCCAGACATTGTCTCAATTTATCCAAGACGATCTGCATGAACAGGGTACGTTGCTAGCAAGTTTGATTGCTGGTGGTTGGATTGCTCAAGATTATAAGCTGTATTCCACGATTTATTCAGATGAAGGCATGTCGAGGAATGCTCTAAATTTTGTAATACACAATATTGACGAAAATAAATCTGATTTCTCTTTCCATCTCAACGATGCTGATGTGCAGAATGTGCTGAAACGTGTGCGACATCGGGATAGTTCTCTCTTCGGGCAGGCGTGGATGCTGAATATCAGCATTCTCAACTATCTGATTAAGTCAAAAGCGAATGAAGATAAAAAAACGCTACATATGGTTATTTCGTATCTATCCAACTTGAAGGGTATGGCAAAGGATTTCTTGCTTGTTTTCCTCAGCAATGAGGAAAACAAAACAGCTGAAGTTCTTGAACTGCTTGCGGCGGCCCCATGCTCGGAGATACTGGAGTTCTTGGCGGACGATGTTGCTCCGTTAGCTGACACTATAACTTTGTGTGATTTCCTAGACGTTGTACTGCGTCATTTAAATAAAAATGTTCAATACGAAGTTTCCGATACCCTCAATAATTTCATTCAACAGCATTGGGAATCTATCGCCGTACTCAAAGATGGTTTCCTGAGCGAAGAAGAAGCAAAGCAACTCGACAAGGTGCTGCTTGACTCTCACTACTCCGCTCCAGATCTGTCTTGTTTGAGCGAACCATTGCGCAGACTCCTCGTTGAACATGATGGGTATGATTTCACCAGAAGCAATCTTCTTTGTGCGATTAACGATTTGCAAGGCACGTTTGCAAAGCATGAAATGCTCGCTCTGAACCAGATCAGAAGCATTTCCACCCCCGTCTACCAATACGTCATTAAGAATGTCGACAAGTATCTTGACTTCCTGAAGGAATCTGAATATGCGCTCGACTTCGTTGATGGGACTGTTGCCTCGGATGTCGATTCAGATATTGTTGCAGTGTTGGGCGACTCCGTCCACTCGATATTTGACACTCGCAAATCAGAAGATAAATGGGTGGAGCTTGAGCAAGTTGTTAGCGGAATAATCAAGAAGCATTCACATACTGCTCGAATTCTTCATTTTGAGTCGGACGAATTAAAGAACAGACTTTCTTCGGGAATTGACGATGAAACACGGAAACGAATCAGCGTTTCTTATGTCAATGAGTTACTGCGGAATGATGCGATTTGGTTTACTCCGATGAATCTGCAGACCGTGTTGGAGTCTGTTGGGGATGCCGAGGAGTCGGATGCGTGCGGTGAGTGGCTAAAGCTGCATTCTTCCTTTGAATCAACTAAGGAAGAACCAGAATTTGACAGGGGAAATCTTGCAGTCAAACTGTTGAACCTGCCTCTTGATGTTTACAATGCGAAGAAAAAGGAATCGCTGGTTCGTTCGTTGCAACTCGAATCACCACTTTCGGATGAACAGGTTTCTGATATTAAAGTGGGTGATTCCGAAGTGTTCGATCTTAAACGTGAGCCCGATGCTTATGCGCGATTGTTGGATGATAAATCGATTATTGGCGACACTGAAACCGCTTTTGGAATGATTCCTGATATTTGTTGGGAAGCACGTCGAACGTGGATGCTGCGATCTGCAAAATTTATTACTTACTTATCGCCGAATCTTCTTGGACCGAATGAGGCATGTAGAATCATCGCTGATAAAGATACTCGTCTTAAACCTGTGCTGCAGAAGATAGCCAAGGATATGTCTGTTTATATTCAAGATGCGGACTTCGATTATCTTTTGGAAGCGGCAAAGGCGTGGATGAATTATTCCGGCAATGCTGTAGACGAGGATGGCGTCGAATTGTTCGACGAGCTGGCCACCAAGGATGAACGACTGCATGGAGTAAAGGAATTGTCGGAATCCGGACTCAAATCGAATCTATGCGTAAGAATGATTAATCGAGCGCTTGACGAACAAGGTATTGACGATGCCAATATTGGCGTGGTTCGAGACGTCATTCAGCATCTCGATGTGCCCTATAGACAGTTATTCAATGATAAAAGTCGTACCTTGAATACTGATGATGAAAACTTTGTCTCGCTGATTACAAAACTGAATCAATACGCTAAACAAAGTGGTATTACTTCAGAAGACATATGGAGAAATCCTCAGGAAAAAGATGGATTTACCAAATATACCGTGGCCTTTTCTTCTGTAGAAAAACTTAATGAAAAGATTGATTTACTGCAAAACCAATCAGCAATTAATAATTGATCCTCGTTCGTCTTTGCATGCGTTGTTTTGTTATGGAGGGGCTGCGGACGTTTTCTTGGAGATGATCACGCAGCCATTCCCTGGCTTTGACGGTATTTGTACAGGACTCATCCAACCGAGCGACCGTTTGATGCGCCCGTGGTCGTGCCAGCGGATGCAGTCGTCGATCAGGACGAGCACCCCGTCGCGGGTACGCTCCTCCCAATGCCCGGGATAGACGGGCTCCGTCTTCATTCGACCGAAGAACCCCTCCGCGGCGGCGTCGTCCGGGGAACGGCCCTTGGCGCCCGTCGACCGCGCCGGGCCGTAATGGTCCATGAGCGCCAGCCATCCGGGCCGCCGGCAGTGGCATCCGCGGTCGGAATGCACCAGGGGCCTCGCCCCCTCTGGCAGCGTCTCCGCGGCCCTGACGAGCATCCTGTCGGCGAGGTCGACGGGAGCCGGCGTGGCCTCGCCCTCGTATGAGCCGTACCCGCGTCGTTCGGGAACATGCGCCGTCAGACCGTCCTCGGCCATGATCCTGCGGTACCCGTACCTTCCCTTGGAAGAGGCGAACGCCTCCGCCACCTCCCGCATCACCGCGTTCCCCCAGTTCCGGCTCCTCGACCCTGCGTCGCGGGGCCTCGGCGTCGCCGGCGTCCCGATCCCGTCGCATCGCTGGCTTGTCGGCCTGGCCGGCGTCCCTGTTTTCGGGCCGCAACGCGGCCATACCGCCCTCTCGATACGCCCTGACCCGGTTGCGGACCGTGCCGACGCCCGCGCCGAGCCGTTCGGCGGCCCGCTTCCGCGCATGCCGCCCGGCACCGGTTCGATCGTCTTGGTCCTCGTCTCCAGTGGGATGATGGGTCTGTCCATATGGCCGGCATACTGGGAATCCTTTGCCGGCCAGCGTTCCAGGCACTGCCTGGTCGGATGGCCCAGGTGCTCGACCACCTGGGCCGTGGTCATCGGCGTGGCGGAGCACAGGTCCACCGCGCGCTGTCGTTCCTCGGGACCGGACATATGATAATCCTTTCGTTCGGTCTCCAAGAAAAAGTCCGCACCCTGTTCTCCTGCATGGAAAACTCGTTCTGCAAGGCAATGTCAAAGCTGTAGGCAAGCTGCGCTTTCTTTCCCCGTTCTGCTTTCTCCACCTCGTTCCATAAGGTTTCGCGGTCAGAGAAAGAGGGTGGGGCATGAGATGGCAGCAGGATTTCGGAACAGATTACGCCGCCCTTTTGGCGTAGTCGCTGTCCTCGCCGTAATGCTCACTGTGCAGCTTTTCGCCGGAGCGATAGGCGGCAGCAGCCACAGCAGACTGTCCGGCGCTGCGCTTAATCCGGGTCACATGAAAATGATACAGTGCGATAGTCAATCACCCCCAAACTCATTTTTGTTGTGCTCGTTGATGTCCTCCATGAGCAGACCCTTGACTTCCGTCAAGGCGAATGCTTTTCCGCAAAGGCGTAAAACTCGGTTTCGGTCAAAACCTTTGTCAGCGATGCAACGCTTTCAATAGTTGCGCCACGGGTGATAAGATGATGTGCCCGTTTGCGCCAATCTCCCTTTTCGTAGTATGCGGCACGGTTTTCAAGTTGCTGCTTTTTGTGTTGGAGCTGCAAGAGCTTGCGTTCTTTTTCCGCTTTCTCCGCTTCCAGCTCGGGGATAGTTTTCTGTTTTGCCATAATGCATGACCTCCTTGATTTTGATGTGGGGATATAAAAAGACCGCCTATTTTTTGTAGACGGTCTATGTAACACTGGAGGATAGTTTTTTTATTGCGGCATTCCACCGTTTTTAATGATGGAGTTTGCTACTCCCTCTGCTGCGGCTGTCACAAACGCAGAGGAAATGGTCTTAATTGTTTCGATAACAGGGGGGAGTCCTTTTTGCACAATTACATCTTTAACCTTTTTCCATTGGGAGTTATCTCGGATTTTATCAAGAAAATCATTGCCCTCCCATGTTAAAGAACCTACGCCGAAGCTCCGTAAACTGTTATCCGCATACCGGGCACCGTAATCAGAAATCAGCCCAGCCTCATTTAATATTTTGCAATGATAGGCGACAGTTTCCATGTCGTAGCCACTAATGTTCAAATTAGAAATCGCTGTTGAAGAGTATTCTTCTTCAATTTTCAAAAGAATGAGACGAACAAGCTCCATGTCTCGCTTCATGGATGCTCCTTCCATGGATGCTCCTTTCAATCATACTTGCTATCTGCGAATGGTTTGTTAAATCGTTCGTAGATAGCAAGTCCGCAGGGATAGCCGCTTAGCGACGCAAGGGTTGCAGCCCCTTGTACGGAACGGAGTGGCGCAAAACAACCCGAATATTCGTGTGTTTGGGCTGCCTGCCTCGCAGAGCGCACATACATGGCTTGCCCCTGTATAGAAGTGCGCCCTTTGTTCCAAAGGGATTTATAACACCGCCTAATCCTCAAGATACAAGCCTTCATCAATACGACAAATTGCCTTTCGGATATTTGAAGCAATGATTGATGATGCCTTTTCGTATTCTGTACTATATATACCCAGCAAACTGAAAATGCAGGATTTCTTACAGCGTCTGACAAATGCATTATTGAATGCTGCCTTTGTGTTTTGAGAGAGGACTGGTAGCATATATCCTTTCGAAAGCAAGCTTCATATATCTGAACATAGAAATTTCCATGACAGAGGAGAGGCCATGAAGTCAATACAAGTAGCGAATGCTTTCATTCTTCGCCATGGCTCTGATATCGACATTACGAATCTTGTGCTGAACAAGCTCGTTTATTTCGCACAAGTCGAGTCTCTGCGCGCAACCGGGAAACCATTGTTCGAAGACAAGATTGAAGCGTGGCCTTACGGTCCGGTTGAGAGGAACGTTTATTTCACTTTCCAAAAATACGGACGCAACGGGATTCTCAAGCCCGAGGGCGAAACCGCAAAGGATGAACAGGCCTTATCCGTCGTAGATGGGACGGCAAAGAAATATGGTTTTCTGACGGCATTCGATCTTGTGAGATTCTCCCATCGAAAGAACTCCGCTTGGAAGAATGTCTACAGGGAAGGAGAAAACGTCGAAATCACCAACGATGCCATTCTCGCATCCGACGACGGTCTGACCTTCCCCAAAAACACTCTTGCATCTAGTTTGGATGAAGTAAATGCAAAATGGCAGAACACCTTCAGGATTCTGCGCAATGCCTGAGCAATACACTGACGAGTGGTGGCATATCCAAGCGCCGCCACTCGTTTTTCCATCTGATGATTTCGCAGAAGCAATGACACAAGCAATCGTCCGAGTACACAGGAAGCAACTTGACGACATCGGCGGATTAACCGTGGAAAGAGCCAATGACGCCGGTTCCGTAAGTGGCGTTGTAGATTCGACATTTCTGCCGGTATTCGGTCAATCGTCGAAAGAACGATTCGAAGATTTGTTTCGACAAATGGCGCATTTTACCTTTCACCTAGCCAAAAATCATTATTTCGCTGATGGCAACAAGCGCACCGCAATGGCCATATCCTTGGCCATCCTGAAAATGGAAAGAATTGATTTGGATATCGATGATGATCCAGAGCCAGAACGAAATACCCTATATAAACTCATTTCCAGACTGGTGACAGAAGAAATCACGGAAGAACAATTTGCCGCAAGCCTGAGGAGAAGTGGACGTTTAATCGATGAATGATGACGGGCTGCCGCCTGTCCGCTACAGCACAAGGTCGACCGGCCCATGCGAGTGCTCGGCTACCGCACGCCCGCCGAACCATTCGCCGACGAACCGTCAGACCTACAAGCCTGACGAAGGCGTTGCGCTTACAAATGAACAACGGGTGGCATCCATACATCATGATGAACGAGTAAGGTTGACGGGGAGGGGGAACCACATGAACCAGGCATGCGTACACAACGACACCATCGACGCGGGCAACCATCATGGCCGACCGCAATACCGGCCGTTCCTGCGATTTCTGACAACGCAGGAACGCAACGTCATTTGGCTGCTGCTGGCCATCGCTTTTCTTCCGGTGGACGGCACCACGCTCGGCCTGTACGCGCGCCGTTCTGGTCGCCAATCAGTCCGGCGCTGTTCGCCGTGTACTGTCTATGCAATTGGCGTCAACTGCGCATCGCAGCCAACCGATACCTGCCAATGTTCCTCCTACCAGTGGCCTGCATAATCCTGTCCATCCCGGGATGGCTGAAATTCGGCATCCATCTCAACGCCGCGTTCATGAGTATCACCGGATTATTGGGCGTGCTCGCCACTTTAGGTGCGATCGCCATTGCGTTCGGCATCAAACGCATTCCGTGGCGTACGCCATTGCGGATTCTCATCGCTTCTTACTGGTTCTCCTTCGGCGTGGGCGTGGTGCAATGGCTATCCATCCATCTGCATATCAAGACGTTGACCGACTATTTCGCGCACCTCATGTACCGGCAGTACATCAATGAAAGCTCGGTGTGGGGCGGTGGTCGCCCGCAGTTCCTGTTCGCGGAGCCCAGCTATATCGGCATGCATCTGTTCGGCGTATTGCTGCCGCTTATGTGGCTTATGCGTGGGCGCGACCGTATCTATTGCCAAGCGGTTGCGCAACCTCATCGTTGTGTATGCGATTGGCTCTGTGATGATGCAGGCCGGCACCCGGATCGTTCTTCGTGCGAATCTACCAGAGTCTTGACCCGATATGCGGGCTGCTCGCCCATCCGTGGACGGTGCTTACCGGATATGGCGCCGGTAACATCATCAACGCGGTATGGGCCGGTGCGAAGCATGCGGAACGATTGTTGAATGGCCTGGGCATGAATGGAAGTGCTGCGGTGGGATTCGCGGCTGGCATGAATGCGGACACCGTATGGACGATGTGTGCGTATACCAGCGTCGTCGCCGAATACGGATTGATCGGCCTGGTTCTGCTGGTCATCGCTTCCATAGTTTCCATGACGCGTGTCTTCGATACTGCAGCTGCCGAGCCTGGTGTTTGGAGCAAGACTGTTATCTGCTGGCTTGTCCTGATCGTGTACCTGTATATCCAGTGCGAGAACTACGCGTTCGCCGCGCTGCCATTGTTTATCTTCGCGGCAAGCAAGCTGCGCGAGTAACCGTATTTGACGGGGTGCGGATGTCTTCTTCTCGATAACGTACAGTTAGAGAAGCCGCTATCGCAAATATTCTTTAACCTGTCCACAAGGCGGCTGACATTAGCAATCATTTGGGCAGGTAATGCGACTGTTCAGTTTTTGAGCCTTGCCGCTCTGGAGCTGCCATAAGCGAAATGAGACGTGCTTCGTTGCTGAGGGTGCAGTGGTCACGGCCTGTTCGGACCGCAGCTCCTCGATACTTATATGTAAGACGGCAGTCGATGGCCGTCTATGCTGGGTGAAGTGATCTGAAGTGATTTACAAGCTGCGGATTTGCGAGCCGAACGGCCATAGCGCTAATTTGGCCATCTTGAACGATTGAATGCCGAACGGAATGCCAATAATGGTAATGCAGTTGAGTAGCCCGGCGAACACATAGCCTATTGCCATCCACAAACCAGCCAGCACGAACCAGATGATGTTCAGCAACACGGATCCCACACCTCCGCCATACTCCACGGTCTTATCGAACGGGGTCAGCGTGAGTCCCGCCATCTTGAACGCCTGAATGCCCAGCGGAATGCCCACAATGGTGACGTACAGCACCAGGCCGATAATCGCCCAACTGGCGGCGAGCAGCAGCCCGCCCAAAATCAGCCACAAAATATTGCCAAGAAGTCGCATACGCACATGATACTGACGTGCCGTGCCGCTACCGACAAGTGGCAACGGATAACAGCGAAAGATACAAAAAGCAGCAAAGCCATGTGGGAAGGATGTATTTCGCCTCGCCATAAGCAAAAATGGTGAGGTAGATTCATCGAACCTTAATCGAACCAAGTTTTAATACGGTTGCATTGCTTGGCGATGCAACCGAATATATTGGCCGCAACTTTTACTTTGCTTTCCGAGGTGTTGCTGGCAGCAACGTATTGAATGGATTTTTGCAGGCACTTAATTGATGCGGCTGCAAAAGCGATCGGTATTTTCTGGTTGAATTCTTTGAGTGCAGAGCGGCAGAAAACAAAAAAATCTTTGATAAATGCCATGTAAAACTGCCCGACATCTGTTTGATCGAAAGCCCGCTACAAATCTGCCATAATAACGCAGATAGACCGGTTGAAATGGGAAAAAGCGCAGAGTGTGGGGCGTTCGCCTTGGAAACGGACGCCCCACACTTCCTGTGTGGGAATTTATAGCATTCCGATCAGCCCATGGTCGTGGCCGTCGCGCGCGAAGGCTGGAATCGTGTCTATTCCGGCGTCGACAGTGATTTTCTGCCCACCTTCATACACTTTGCCGGTGCGTAGATCCGTCCATGTGATGCTAGCGTTTCCGGGAAGCGTCACCTTACGCGACCTAGCTCCGGCCTCAACTACGGGGGCCACTAGGATATCAGGGCCGAACATGTATTCATCGGCGATATCAGACACCGACTTGTCTTGAGGGAACTCGTAGAAGAGTCCGCGAACCAAAGGCTGGCCATCGATATGTGCTGATTCGAACAGTTCTCGAGTGTAAGGGCGCATTTTCTCGCGAATGGCAATGAACTTTCGGAAGATTTGCTCCATCTCGGGGCCATAGCTCCAAGGCTCATTGTCGGCACCACTTGGCGAACGGTGGTCTCCGGCCGAATTAGTGATGGTCTCCTTGCCGGTTGCCGTATGCAGACTACGATCGCCATGGTTGCGCATGACCGGCAGGAAGCATGAGAACGCACACCAGCGGGCCAACAACTCCTTGAAATCGTCCGAATCAATTATCCCATCATGGAAACCGCCCATATCGGTGGTGAACCAAGGGATACCGGCCATGCCCATGTGGATGGCGCAGGTAATCTGGGCACGGAGGTCGGCGAAGGTCGAACCAACGTCTCCAGACCAAACAAGAGAACCATAGCGTTGCGAACCAGCCCAAGCGCAACGGGTGAGGTTGACGATGCCACCATCCCTTCCTATGGTTTGTTGCCCCTCGTAGAAGCCTTTGTTATAGTCTCTTGGGTAGATGTTTGCCACCTGCTGGTTTGGACCGGCGTAATATCGATAGTTGTCGAAATCGTACGTGCCGTATTCAGGTTCCGCTTCATCGAGCCAGAATGCATCAACCCCAAGCTCGGCATAATTTGTTCGGCACTTCTCCCAAACATATTCGCGAGCTTTTGGATTGGTGGCGTCATAGAACTGGCTGGGACCTTCGAACATCATGCCGACGTCTTCACCCTTATCTGCGCGCACGAGAAGGTTCTTTGACTTCATCTCAACATAATTCTCTGAGGCGAGCGCGACCTGGGGCCACACAGATACCATGAGTTTCACTCCCATGCTGTGCAGCTCGTCCGCCATAGCTTTGGGATCTGGCCAGAATTCATTCTCAAAACGGAAGTCACCCATATGCGGCCAGTGGAAGAAATCTACAACGATGAGATCCAATGGAATATTACGCTGTTTAAACCCATGGGCAACGTCTAGGAGCTGACGTTGATTCCAATATCTAAGCTTGCACTGCCAGAATCCCAGTCCCCATTCAGGCATGTGAGGAGCGTGCCCTGTGGCGTCGGCGTAATGCTTCATTATCGAAGAAGGTGTATCGCCTGTGGTAATCCAGTAGTCAATCTGCCTGGCTGATTCAGCTCGCCATTCCGTACGGTTCTTGCCGAACGTAACGTTTCCAAGTGCCGGATTATTCCACAGAAAGCCATATCCGGCGCTGGAAACCACGAAAGGAATAGATGCCTGTGAATTGCGGTGCGCGAGTTCGAGAGTACAACCTTTCAGATTGAGGATGTTCTGTTGGTACTCGCCCATACCATATAGTTTCTCATTTTCCGGTGTGGTAAAGGAAGCGACGATGGAATAGTCGCCTCCGGTGATCGGTTTGAACCATCGCGCTCGAAGATTTAGTGATCCGCCAGATGGTATTTCCTGAATGAGTGGTGTGCCGTCTGCCTTATAGAAGCTCAGTAAACAGCGTGGCTCTTCATATCCTGATCCGGAGTACAGGCCGCAGGATGCTTTCGCTTGAACTACAATATCGCCATTGCGTAATTCGGCGGTTCTATTGGGCTTGTCAATGGTGATACCATAGTTGTGGCTGCCTGAGGCCTGATTGTTTTGTGGTAGCAAAGCTCCTTCTTGTTCTTGTATTTCATGCATTTTCGAGGCGCGGACGCGGACTGAATTCTTTCCCCATGGTTCGATGCGAAGGTATTCGCCGTCACCAGTCCACAACAGTGCATCTCCATCGATAGCAAAAGTTAGTTCACTCATAGCTGGTCCTTGTTAATTATGTATTTAAGGGTTGGATTAGTCTTTCACTGCTCCGGCTGTTACGCCGGCGGCAACGTATTTCTGCGCGAAAATCAGCAACAGTGCTGTTGGTACTGAGGCCAATACTGCGGTGGCCATCATTGGCCCCCATTCTTGGTTTTGCGAACCGATAAAGTCATATAGACCCATGGTGATTGGTCTCATCTTGCCGCCACCGGAATCGAGGGTCGAAGCAAACATGAAATCCGACCATGCCCAGAGGAAAGCGAATAGCGAAGTCGTGACAATGGTATTACGGGAGAGTGGAATCACGATTTTGGTAAAAACGCCCCACTGTGATGCTCCGTCGATTTGCGCTGCCTCCACCAGCGAGCGTGGCATACCAGACATAAATCCCGTCATCAGAATCACCGCGAACGGTACCGACAAAGTGGAGTCGGCAACGATAAGTCCCGGAATACTGTCGAGAAGGCCGATGTCATTGTAGATATGGTAGAAGCCTAGAGACATAACGACCGCGGGAATCATCTGAGCAACAATCAACAGGAAGTTCATGGATTTTGAGCCTTTGAACTCCAAGAAAACAATGGCGTATGACGAAGGTAATGCAATTGCTAGAGTCAGGATCACGCATCCTATGGCAACCAGCAATGACGTTCCTAGGTAGGGGAGCTGTGAGCTTAACGCAGAAGCATAGTTTTCGAGCGTGAAATCTTTCGGGAACAGATCACCCGAACGGATGGAACGACGTTGCGTGAATGATATGTTGATCATCCAGTATACGGGGAAGAGCATAATCAGCGTCAAAATGATGCCTATAAGTGTTTTCCACCATGATGAACGATGTTTCATTTTAGTTACCTCTTCTCTTCATTCCGCTGGGCCCACAGGTAAATCAGAGCGAAAATCAGTGCTACGACAATGAGAATCGTGCCCACAACGGATGCTTCCGAATACCGGATAGTTGCTGATGTGCCCTTTCCGAAAGTCATCTCATAAGCCCAAGTTGCCAAGGTCCTCGAAGATCCAGTGCCCTTGGTCATAATCCAGATGATGTCTACTGTTCGTAACGTGTAGACGAAACCTAGCAAGAGCGTGATCATCGATACCGGCTTGAGCAACGGGAAAGTAATCTTCCAGAAGCGCTGCCAAGCATTGCAGCCATCCAACGCGGCGGCTTCATACAAGTCGCCATTGATGTTTTGCAAGCCCGAATACAGAATTACGAGATTGAAAGGAATACCAAGCCAAATATTGGCAATGATAACCGCCCACAAGGAATGATCGGCTTGCAGCCACCAAACCGGGTCCAAACCAAATAGTTTGAGGAAATTATTAATAACACCGCTATCGGCGTCCATCATCCATTGCCAGATCGTACCGGAAATCATTGGCGGAAGTAGCCATGGTACAAGGAATGCGCCGCGCAAAGCCGCGGAAAGTTTGAAATTCTGATTGAAGAAAACCGCCAATGCCAAGCCGATAGAGTATTGGAAAACGATAGAAGCGAATACGAAAATCAAAGTCTGTCCGAGAATAGTCCAGAACTGTTGATCGCTTAATATTTCCTTATAGATATCGAATCCAGCCCAAGGGGCATCGCCGGTCACAAACGTGCGGCGTGTGTAGCGGTGCATACTCATGGAAATATTCTGAATCAGCGGCCAAACGTAGAAGATAAGCATGTAAATAATCAGCGGGGCCGCGAAACCAATGGCGGCCAACGTGGTCGGCTTGATTCGTCTTGGTTTATCTGCGGTGATTGTTTGAGACATAGTTCACCTGTCTGTTGATGGAAAAGATGGAATGGGGCGTCTGACTATCGCAATGAATGGCGGACAGATACCCCAGAAAAATGTGGGACTGCGAATCAGCCCTTATTCAAGGCAGCCTGTAGATCTTCGGAAAGCTGTGCAGAAATGTCTTCGTATTTCAGGCCAACGTCAGTGGTACGGCCTTCAGCATTTTCTACGGCGTCAACCCAAGGTGCCCAAGCACTGTTCTCTTCCACCTGCTGCTTACGGACGTCACTTTTAGCGGCAAGATAAACCATCTCATCATTTGTCTTCTTGAGATTATCTCCGTCAATGAGGCATTGAATGACTTCCGCGGTTGCTTTCATCTTGTCACTGTTTTTGGTTTTCTGGGTTGGAATGGTAATGAACTCGCCACCGCTTGGAACCGGGGCTACTCCGCCATCTTTGGCTGGGATGGAAATCATCTTGTAACCTTTCTCGGCGGCCGACTCCATCTGCCATGAACCATTTTCGGAGAAGCCATAATCGCCGCCAAGGAACAGATCCCACGCAGCAGATTGGTTGTCTGTTGCGACCGATTTCGGAGCCCAACCTTTTTGGACCCAGCCGGATACCAGATTAAGCGCATCCTGTTCGGCACTGGAACCTGAAGCGTCCTTCAATTGACCGCCGGCTCCCCAGAACCAGGGAAGGAACTGGAATGTTCCTTCTTCACCGGAAATGCCGGAGAACGTGATGCCCTTATATCCTGCGCTTACTACTTTTTCGATGGCACTGTTGAGCGAATCCCAATCGGTGATCGATTCTGGGTCGACGCCGGCCTTATTGAGGACATCGGGGTTGTAATACAAGCCCAATGCGTTAGTGCCGTAAGAAACGCCATATTGTACGCCGTCGATGATGCCGGGACCTTCGATATTCTTGTCGAAACCTGAAACGTCAACTCCTGCTGCCTCGATATCCGTGACAAGTCCTGCGTCGACAGCGGTAGGCATCTTTGGGTTATCAATCAGGGCGATCTGAGGTGCGTTGCCGGCCTTGACAGCTGTTGTGAGATTGTTTAATAGGTCTGACTGCGCATAGCCGATGCGTTTTACGTTATATCCCTCAGGAGCGCAATTGGTAACGTATTTCGCCCATGTGCTGTTATCGTTCTTCTGAGGGTATGGATCCCAGAATTCGATTGTTTTGGAATCTTGACTTGAGTTGCTACCGCAAGCGGCGAGACTGACTGCCGCGGCACTTGCGGCGAGTAAAGCTATTACGCGCTTCATATTTGAACCGATCATTTGGTATTTCCTTTCATTAACAGCGCACCTATGCGCCGAATGATTAATTTATTGCGTTTGAGAAGTTTTTAATCCCAAACTGTTGAACCGGTTAAACAAGTTAAATAATATACCCTTATCTTTGAAAGGTCAAATCGATGAACTTGACCACGTAGAATCCCGTAGTTGTCTTCTGTGTGTAATCTACGTAGCTGTGATGTTACGCGGTCCCTTGGGTTAGTGGATAATCAAGATAGCGGGCAACCCTCGGGGCTTTTGGATTGTTTATTCGACGCAAAAGAGTTCCCACGGCGGCTTCTGATAGCTGAGTAATATCCGGATGCACTGCGGCGAACGATATCTTCATTGATGTTGCTAGTTGTTTCGGGAAAACGGTTACGACTTGCAAGTCATCCGGTGTTCGGAGATTCCTGCGTGCTAAAATCTGAGGGGCAACGATTGTTGCTGGCTCGTTGTGCAGTATCAAAGCAGTCGCTTCGGTGTATGTATCTAGTGCATGCTCAATGAGGGGAGACGGATCCGAATCGTCGTCTTTCGGATATTCGATATGCATTTTTAGGACAAGACGTTTGGCGGTCTCTGTCGCTGAATCCAGAAAGCGCCAAGCGTAGCCAAGACCCTGATTAAATATTGTGCGTGACCATGGAATAAGAATCACCTCTTTATGTCCTTCAGAGGCTAAGAAATTCAAGATTGACGATGCAGCCTTGGCGAAGTCGGAATCCACTGTATCCAAACCGTGTGAGTTCTTTGGCGAGCCGAATGCAACGGTCGGAATGTTTTCTTTTGCGGCATAGTTGATTCGTGGATCCTCATCTTTGACGTCCATTAGGATGAACCCATCCACTTTCTTTGACGACCATGCTTCATGCATTGCCTCGAAGCCGTCGTTCTCGCCAATGAGCAGGGTGTCGTATCCTTTCTTTGTTGCTTCTTCGGATAGCAGGTACACGTACAGTCCAAAGAGGGCTGACAGATAGTTGCCGTGAAAGGCGGGGGAGACCACACCTATTGTTTTGGTTTTTCTTACGGATAGTGCGCGGGCTGCATGGTTAACCGTATAGCCTAATTCGTCAATCGCATGTTGCACCTTGAGTGTTGTAGCTTGGGTGATTCGAGGATCTCCCGATAGTACATATGAGACTGTTGCTTTGGAAACACCGGCTGCGTGCGCCACGTCAGAAATTGTTACCATATATCACCTGCTCTCGCTCCGTCGCTTCGCTAGGTTAAGCAAAGAAGCAACATGAGACAAGTTTAGCGTTATCTGTTTGCGCGCGTCGCCATGATGGTCGATAAAGGCAATGACTCTATTCCGCGTTTTTCTCTCATTCAATGGAGGCATGGACGGCTATGAGCGCGAATATCTACCAAACTACTGATGTTGGCGGTTTGGGTTGAGTCGCGTTGCTGGCTTGGCGTATGCCGTTGACGGTGCGAACATTGGTGTGTTTGATTCGCATCGGTGCTTTAGGCGATTAAAAGTACATGCGTGTGAAGAAAAGTACATTGAATGGCGTAAGAAAAGTACATTGAACGTCGGGTGAGACGAAGAAGCTCATTTGCGGCTCGCGTCTCGCCTATGTATGGCAGATGCGGCCAGGCTGCGAGATAGCACCCGGCCGGGTCGCGTATTTTGTGGATTTCCATCTTGGAGTGAAAAGCAAGGCCCGTGTCCTGTGCGCGGTTTTTCGTTCGCCAAAACAAAAAACCGCGATTGGTAACTAGGAGGCCGGAGCCATGTCCGTTGGATGCCACCACCGCTGGGCCGGATGGATCCGCATCTGCATGGAGTACGGCCTAGCCGGGTCGATGAGCGCAAAGAGGTGCAGTCCAGACAGCGCGACTGCGGAGGGCTTCTTTGTCCGCCTCAAGCAGGAGTTCTTCCATGGACGTGATTTCTCGGGGCCTCTATGGACGATTTCATCGACATACTGGACGGGTACATGATCTGGTACAGGGACGAGCGCATCAAACTCGAATACAGCATGAGCATCACGGGCAAATGCCGCGAGCTCGGGCTTATGACATAATCGAACGGACCGGAACAACAACGTCCAACAAAATGTCACCATCCCCAAGTCGCGAAAACGTCTGTACCTCCTATTATTGCACTATCGCAGATATTCTCCGACCTTGTCCACAAAGTGGCTGACATTGGCTGAATAGTTTGGATAGGCAATGCTTAACTGTTCATGATTTTGGGCGTAAACCA
>ERZ827363.2103-NODE-2103-length-17876-cov-6.669491_pt1 | contig 17876 bp, 8 predicted proteins | sample MGYA00519776_ERZ827363 | MGnify/ENA primary metagenome ERZ827363 (study PRJEB31778, sample SAMEA3449288) | human gut metagenome | biome: human gut; feature: human-associated habitat; material: faeces | place: United Kingdom | collected 2010/2012 ...
AAATTTACTCCCCATGCGCAATCATGTCCCGGTGACCAGAGAAGCACACTGGTATGGCTTCCATTTGCAAGCAATTCTTTTGCTGCTGTTTCAAATTCTTTTTGCATATGTGGCAGCTCACTGATGTTTTTTGGGGTCTGTCCCAGTTCATAAAAAGGAGCTGTATTTTCCACCCAGAAGCCCATTTCATCACACAGCTCCAACATTTTTTCACTGAATGGATAGTAAATACTGCGGATAAAATTAACGTGTGCTGCCTTAAATAATTCCAGATCACGACGCAAAACCGTCTCCCAATTTTCCATCTTAAAATCTGGTTCACGGTAACAGATTCCCAGCAGCTTTACAGGCTTATGATTCCAAAAAACCTGCTGATTTTTCCGCTTCAAAGAACGAAATCCAAGCTTTTGTCCATGCCTTATATAGGTCTTCTCATTATTCTTATCTGATAACTCAAGCACTATATTCACCTGGTACAAAGCCGGATCTTCAGGTGTCCAGCACTGTACTCCCTGGCATTTAAATACAGCTATTTTCACCCTGGCAGTGTCTTGTCTGAGCTCACCTTTTTCTTTCAAAAGGACATTATTTTTATCTCTGATTTCCAGAAAGACTGCAGCATTTTCTTCATTTGTGCTCCCTCTGTATTTTATGATTAATTCCATCTGTCCCTCTGGATTTTCTACCGTATCCAGCCATATCAGCTCCTGTTTTCTCATTGCTTATTCCCCCGACACTCTGCGTTGTTACGCTTATAAATTAATGTTTCATATCCTTAGGTTTCCAGAATTTCTACCCGCGACAGAATTCCAAATGGTTTTAATTCCCAGCCTTCTATCCACTCAGATCCGCTTGTTCTGTAAGAATCCGGTCCATACCATTTAAATTCATCATTGCTATTATGAAGTGTTCCGAAACTATTAAAACGATTTCCGTATACTTTGATTTCTAACCTGTGAATGCCTGCTTCCAGCTCACCAACTTCAAGCTCATGCGGTGAAAATGCAATTAATCCTCTGGGCTTTTTATCCAATATTACCTGCATAACCGGAGCTGAAAAATGAGGTACTCTTATACAGATCTTCTGATTTTTCTTAAGCTCAAACTTCATAACATACACTATGTTTCCACCGTAAAATGGCATCCTCTGTCTGGTAATATCTCCAAAATACAAATGAGACAGCTTACTGGTAATACAGGCAAATGTCCCACTGACCTGCACCCCAAAATCTCCTAATATAAAAATGTTTTCCAGATTTGTTTTTCTCCCGTAAGGAATTTTCAAAAGCAACTTGTTTTTTCCTTTTTTCAAATTATGCATTGGTACTTTTTTTATAAAAGAATCCACAAAAAATCCACCATCTGTCTGCTTACAAGCTACTCCATTAAAATAAATTTCAGCTTTTTCCGGACATTCCATAGCAAGCGCAAAATTTTCTACATCTATCTCTGAATAAAGCTCATACTGCAGTTCCACCACATGATTTTCCGGAGCATTCTTGATTCTCCAAGGCTGTGTATAAGCATCCTGACGATGTGGAAAATGAAGAAGGGTGCGAATCTGATTATCCAGTCTGAGAATTTCCTGCTCTGGCTGCCACTCTGCTCCATCCAGTCTCCAGCTGCATTTATCAAGAAGCAGAACATTTGGTTCTTCCAGCAAATAGCTTTCCGGTTCATAAATGGTAAGCAAATTTTTCTTTCTGCAAGTATCACTGTTACGTGGCGGAGCTGCTGCCACCAGACCATAGGTTCCATGATTAATACCCGTTTTTATAGCAAAGCTTCCGGAAGGTTTTTCTTTTTTCCTATGTAAAGAAGCTGTTGTTTCTGCTTTTACCGGAATCAGTTTCCACAGCAGACTGTCTTCTCCATATATGGTCAGCGTTACCACCGTATCACCTTTTTTCTGACAGGTTTCCACTGGGCAAATGCTTCCGTCAAGTGCATAATAACTCTCAATTTCAAAGCTTCCCCGAATCCGTATGATCATCTGCTCCCCCTGATCTGCGCGGTTTCTTTTTCTGTTTACATGACACACAAATAACCATCTGCAGTCATGGTCCTGGCGCATCTGATAAAACAGATTGTCACTTCGCCTGCCATTCTGCAGACGAATTTCAATATCCCGGCAGTCTTCTGTAATATCCAGAAGTGCCTTTCTCTGAAACGGAATCTGCTCCACTTTCTGAGCAAATCGTCTCGCCTTATCTCCCGGGACTCCATCAATCAGCATGGGAATGCTGCCAAGAAAAACAACTCTTCCTCCATTTTTTACAAAACTATTTAAAATAGCAAGCGTACTGCTTCGAATCGTTTGCAGATTTGGAAGAATGACCATTTCATACGGTAATTGTTCTCCATCTGGATATTGTTCCGGCATCAGAGATTCTGAAAGAAAATCAAAATCCACCAGGCCAAATAACAACCATTGAATCACATTTTTAAAGTCTTCATCCATCTGCTCTCGAATCTCACCAGTTTGCACTGTATTTCCATATGCAGCCCAATAAGACTCGATCGGGTGCACCACAGCCACCCGCACCAGTGCTTTTCCTCTGGTCAGTGCAGTGTTTACTCTTGCAAAATAATTTTCTATATAGGAGTACTGCTCCCACCAGGGGGACTGATAGTTGATGGATGCGGGCCAGTCACGTTTCGCTTCCCCTTCCATGGACATGAACGCCAGATGAGGAACCCTTATCGTAACCCCAAGCGCAGTCTGCCAGTCTCCCTGCAGCTTATGCCCTTTAAAATCAAAATCCCAATGTGTTACTCCGTATAGCTCACTTACAACGCCCTCTCTGCCATTTTGTCTGGCAACGCTTACCGCCTGTTTGATTGTGGAATATTCCGGGTCTCCGCAGAGAATATCCACACCTGGAAGCTGCTGTTTTCGATAGCAGCGCATTGCTTCTCCAAGGCGCAGTGTCTGAGAGTATAAGGTTGGTTCTGACATGTAATGTCCTGTCATGGCAATATTATGAGCTTCACACCAATCTGCAATGGTATCACAGTAAGCAGACACAAAGCGTTCTGTAAGATGGTCATGATACAGCAAACGGTGTACACTGTACGCTCCATAAGTTGCCCCTGGCAGTTCCCACAAAAGCTCAGGAACAACTTCCAGAAGATTTACTCCATATTTCTCTTTATAGGTATCTCCCAGGTCATCTGTAAAGGAAAGGGTAATATCTTCCTCACAATCTCCGTTGTAAAATACCATACTTCCTTTCATCTGCGGTTCGTCTGTAAAAATGGCTGGGATGGACTTTCCAAATTCATCTCCCAGTGTCTCATAATAACGTTCATGAGTCACTTCTATAAACCGTTCTACTGCTTTTTTATTCAATACATCCACATAAGTCTGGTCGTTAAACCATGGACTTTCCGGCATTAATTCTATGTAAGCCAACCACAGTTTTCCCTGTTCCTGTTCTTCTTTTTTACTGTTGTATAAGGGACATGGACCATCTATTTTTTTATAAGATTTCAGAAATCCTTCCTGAATCAACACACGATAGGCACACACATAATAACCTGCAGGCTTTTTTCCATTGGCTGCTTCTCTTTGAAATTCTTCCCGGGAAGCACACATATTTTCCTTGCGTTCCCTGGTAAGAAGCAGATATCTGGCACGGTAATCCACATTCTCTGTGACGATTCCCCCTGCTGCTCCGGAAGGAAAACGATCCTCATCATACAGCCAGCAAAGCATGTTTCTCTTTTTCATTTCCTCATCCGTATAACGCACCAGATTCAGAAATTCTTCTCCCAGATAGTCCGTTTCAAGACCAGTTCTGGCATGCAGATGGGCGCCTCCAAATCCCATTTTTTCAAAGCAGTCCAGCTGACTGTCAATCAGCTCTTTTGTAATTTTACAGTTCCAGGCCCAGAAGGGAGTTCCCCTATATTCACTGGTTGGATTTTGAAATAATTCTTTCGTAAGCACAGGTTCTGTATTCTTTTTATATAATGTTTTCTCAGAATTCATACTCATAATATCCGCTTCCCACAGTCATGATTTCCTTCCCATCCGGTGATTCCAAATGCGCTGTAAGTCCCGGCGGAATCTGGCAGCAAACCCTGGTTTTCTCATTTTCCTTTTTCCACTTTACATTGATTTTTCCATACGGATGCATGGTCCAGGCATTTACCCAGTCCACGGCTTTTTCCAGGTGTGGCTGAATTCGGATTTCTTCAAATGAAAGCCCGTCGCGAACCAGTTCCATCCCTCCAAGAGATCCATAAAACCACTCTTCAATACTTCCCAGCATCAGGTGATTCTGGGAACCGTGAATGTTTCCAGGCTCTGGTCCGTCCCATTCCTCAGTAAGGGTTGTTGCTCCATTTACGACCTGATAGCCGTATCCTGGTTTATCTGTAATATTCGTCATCTCATTGAGCACATCTGACATGCCATATTTCATCAGTGCAGCAATCAAAAACGGATGTCCCACATCACCAGCTGTGATGGCATAGCCTCTTTTTACCACGTCATCCTTCAGCTGCGAAACCACTTTATCCTGATACTCCTCCGGCACCAGTCCCACGATCAGGCTCATGGCCTGTGCCGCCTGACTGCCGTTTGCATAACGTCCGGTCTGGTCATCCAGAAACTGCAGATTGTATTCCTCAAATACCAGTTTCATTTTCTTCTGATACGCTTCTGCAACCTCTTTTTTCCCGAGAAGCTGTGCTATTTTTGCCATAATCTGAAGGTCATAATAATAAATACAAGTCGCCACAACGGGAACCGGAGTGTTCTGGGAATGCGGGGTGCAAGGACCAATATCCAGCCAGTCTCCAAGCCCGTGATGAAGCACTTCATGGTGTGTTTTAGACGAAAGATACTCCACATATTTCTTCATTACCGGAAAATATTTTTCCAGCAATGGAAGATCTCCGTAGCGTTTATATGCATACCAGGGAGCCAGCACACAGGCACTTCCCCACTCAGGTGAATCCAGAAATCCCTTATGCCACTTATCAAATCCAGTCACATATTCCGGGCAAATATCCGGTATCAAACCATTCTCCCGTTGGGAATCTGCCATGTCTCCTTCAATTTTTGCATACAGATTATGCACATCCAGATTATACATAATGGAAGGTCCGATCAGGTGTGTCTGCTCCAGCCAGCCCAGCTTTTCCCTGTGCGGGCAATCTGTAAAATAGCTTTTTGTATTGCTTTTGATTGCCTGTAAAACAATCTCATGTATCTGATTAAACAGGGTATTCGAACAGGAAAAATCTCCCGCCTGGTCGATATCCGGATAAATAAATTCCCCCTGTAAAGTGATTTCTTTTTCTGGAACAGCACCTGTTATCTCCACATAACGGAACCCTGTATACGTAAAATCCGGTGCAAATTCCTGTTCTTTTTTGTCATTTAAAATGTATGTCCAGGCGTAATCTTTTCCTGTTACAGACTGATCAATCCGTCCGTTTTCATCTAACTTTTCTGCAGTTTTCAGCACCACCTTCTGTCCTGCTCTGCTGCCATCTGTTTTCAGGAAAATCCTTGCCCACCCGGAAAAATTTTTTCCCAGATCATACTGCCATACCCCTGTTTCCACTTCTCTCACATCAACCGGTTGATAGATTTCTTTTATCTTTAATGGTTCCATTGGTGCTGGTTTCAGTTCCCCTAAAGGTGGTTCCACACACACGGCAGCTTCCCAGATTTCCGACGCTTCTGATGTTAAATATTCCCTTGTCCACCGTCTTCCATCGAAATCCTCTCCACCGTAAATACAGCAGAATTCAATCGGACTTTTGGCTCTTTTCCAGGATTCATCTGTCACCACATATTCCCGTTTTCCATCCTCATAAACCAGCTCCAGCTGGCACAGAAGCTTGGCCTTTCCGTAGGAACGCTGGAAATACACATAACGTCCTCCCGGAACATTGAACATACAATCCCCCAGCTTTACCAGAATTACGTTCTCTGTATTTTCCCCTTCTGCAAAATATTCCGTCACATCATATGCCGTATAAAAGCAGGTCCTTCGAAAATCTGTCCAGCCCGGTTCCATTACATGATCAGACACTCTTTCTCCATTAATCCAGCACTCAAAAGCCCCCATTCCACACACATAAAGCTTGGCTAGCTTCACCGCCTTTTTACAGCCAAATTTCTTCCGGTACAGGTGATATTCATGGTCCTTTGTCTCGCCAATGAACTTCCCTTTCCAGTCCTCGCGATTATAATAGGCTGTCTCAAAGGAGCTCTCTTCGTCTGCAGTTATCACACCCTCATCGCTGGAAAATATACAGCTTACATGCCAGGTCATTCTTTTTCCTGACTGAAGCTCCTTTCCTTCATACTGAATTCCAGCCATCCGGGAAGCTTCTACAGTTCCGCTGTCCCAAACAGAATTTCCCTGCTCATCCCAGACCTGCACCCGATAGCTTTCCTGGCGCACATTCCTTTTTTCTGTCTCAACTCTCCAGCCAAATACAGGTTTTTTACTTCCTACCAGGATATTTTCCCGGCGATTATCTGTCATCAGATCGTACAGTTTCATTGCATATTCCTCCCTCTTTATGAATAATTTATTATAAAATTTACCTGATATATTTTGAATGGAAAAAACGTATATCTCCTATGTAGATTTTTCATATCCAGGCCTTAAAATTTTTTATGTATAGAGAAAGGATTCCTGATACCGGAATCCTTTCTCTATACCTTATTTCATTTAATCTGGATATACAATTGCCTTGCTGCATACCTTTTTACTCTGCTTTATTCTTAAGATACTCTTCAATTTGCTCTTTGTAAGCATCTATCACCTTTTCAAGCCCAGCCCCCTCAGCCTGGTCATTGAACTCCTGAAGAGTTGCATCTACATCTTCTATAAGACCAAGATCCAGAAGTGGTACATATTTTGTTTTTGCATTATTCAAATTAGAAAGTTCATTTTTTATACTGGAATCATCAAGTGTAAATCCTGTTAAAGATACACTCTCCTGTTTTGCTTTCCACTCTTTTGTAAGCTCAACCTCATCTACGAACTTGTCTTCTCTATCTCTTTCATACATGCTGTTCTTGAATGGCCAGGAAAGTGCAGAGCCAAATGGATAAGCAGTCTCACGGTCACCAGCTCTCCATGTCTTATGGCTTGTGTCTGCATCTGCTTCCCCATCTGGATTGATCCAGTTCTCGCCTTCAATTCCAAGTCTTACCAGGTTATAGCATTCTTCATCAAATTTCAGAAGATCAATTGCCATGAACGCTCTTTCCTGATTCTTGGAAGATGCCAGGACAGCAGCACCGTCACCTGTATAGGAACCAAGAAATTTTCTCTTATCCAGGTTGAAATCATAAATCTCAGGTTTCCAGTCCGGATGGCTTTTCTCTACTTCGCTTGCAACAGCTCCGCAGGTACCAAGGTTCCAAATCAGAGACGCACTTGTTCCATTTGTAAATGCGTCTCTTGGGCTTGTGTTGTTTGCAACTGCATTTTTGGACCAAAAGCCTTTATCAGACCACTCTTTCATTTTTGCAGCCCACTCTTTGTACTCATCTGTCTCATAAAGCCATACTACGTTATCTGCACCAGCTTCCTCATCTGCTCTGTAGTAGAACAGCTTATCATCTGTTCCATTTAATCCTAAGATATTATAGTTATTATCCAGCATCATAACACGCATCTGCTCATTGTTCTGGGATGCTGCATATGGAAAAATGCCCTGTTCATTTTCAGCTACTGCCTCATAATATTTCTCAAGATCGTCAAAGTTTTCCAGTTTGTCAATGTTGTATTTCTCGCGAAGGTCACCACGGATCAAAACTGTATTTCCAATTACTGCAGCATTATTTGCAGGAACAAAATATGCCTTTCCGCCAACCTGTGCCTGCTCAAATGCAATCTCCGGCTCGTTTTCCTTCGTAAGAGGCATATATTTTTCCAGAACCTCATCGGAAACCTCAGCAAACGCTCCCTTAGTAGCTTCTGTGGTATATCCTGCCCAGCTGGATGCGTAGATAATGTCGATTGCCTCTCCTGAAGCAATTGTCAGAGAATATTTCTGTGCGTAGTCGCTGAGAGACATATGCTTTACTGTCAAAGTAGCATTAATCTTTTCTTCCAATTTCTCATTAATCTTCCCCAAAACCTTCTGCTCATCCTCGGCTTCATCACCAATTACATACATAACAAGCTCAACCTTATCTGATACATCCTGTCCGTTGTACTCTTTTGCAGAAGAGGTTTCTGTATCTTTAGCGTCCTCAGAAGAAGTATTCTCTTCTGTCTCCTCTGCATTTGCCTCCGTTTTGGCTTCTTCTTTTGTTTCTTCCTTCTGTCCGCAACCTGCAAAGGTACTCATTCCCATAGCTGCTGTCAGGGCAATCGCCGCTGCTCTTTTCCACTTTCTCATTTTTGTTTTTTCCTTCCTTTATAATTTAATTTTTTTGATTTTGATTAGCTTGTTTATTATATAGAGCAACATTTATAACGGTACTAAGTTTGATTTTAGCTAATAGGTATATTACCTATTAGTATGGGGAATCATCTTAGTACCGTTTTTATGTGCTTGGCATAGTTAAATGTGATTACTCTTATCTTGCTATAGATTAAGGTTATATTAATATATAAAAACTATAAATAACGGAATTTACTATTTTCTGGAAAACGATTATTGGTATAATTAAGAAAAGGGGGGATGGCTATGGACAGACAATTAAGCGCATATTTAAATGAACGAGAACCACAAGTGACTACAGATATTGATGTTATAACTGCGGCGGTAGCAGTGCCATTGCTTGAAATAGATGGTGAGGATCACGTTCTATTTACGGTGCGTAGTCAGGCCTTACGTAGGCAGCCTGGTGAAATTAGCTTTCCCGGTGGCCATTGTGAAAGCATTGATAAAACTGGAGCTGATGCGGCTATTCGTGAATGCTCGGAAGAATTAGGGGTAGTTGCAGATCAAATTGAATTATTAGGCTCGTTAGATTGTTTGGTATCTGCTATTGGTGTTAAATTACATGCTGTAGTAGTTCGCTTACATACGCGTGAATTTTGTCCGAATCCTGATGAGGTAGGGGAAGTCTTTACGGTTCCGCTTCCTTATTTACTTGAAATAAAGCCTATTGTTGGACATTTAGATATTGGTACAAAACCATTACGTGATTTTCCATTTCATTTATTAGAAGGGTATCAAATAGATTGGAAGATACGTCAAAATTATTCTGTTTATTTTTATCCATATAAGCAATATACGATATGGGGCTTAACCGGCAGAGTACTTAAGAATTTCTTAGATTTATATCGACAAGGTAATAGTATAAAAAATGAAAGATAATGAAATAACTTCATTCGATAAAGAGTTGAATGAATTTCTCCAACCTAAGTGCCTAATTATACAAGAAACGCCCAGTTTAAACTGGGCGTTTCTTGTATGTATTGAATTAATGTTGTATGTTTTGTATATCATCTAAAATGTGTTCAAAATCTAGGTGATTTTGTTGTAATACATCTTCTGGATTGTATCGGTCGTAGAATTGTTTGGAAATGCCATAGTTTAAGACGTTCATGGACGTTTTTCCATAATAGCTAGCAATTTTTTGACCATAGCCACCTTCGAGTTCGCCGTCCTCTAAGGTGATGACGATATTGTGGTTCTTTGTTAATTCATTCAATGTATCAGTGTCTAAACTAGAAATACAAAGTGGTTTGACAAGCGTCGGAAAGATATGAATGGCATCATGTATTGCTTGGCTAAGTTCGACCGCCTTATGGTAGAAATTACCGACACCTATGATGGCAATCGTATTACCTGATTGAGTTATGTTACACGACGTTACAGGACATCCTGTTGTATTGGATTGACTAGTTTCGTAAATCGGTAATCCTACAGGAATACGGATGGCGATAGGATGATTGTGATGTTCTACTCCATAACGAATGGAAGATTCTAATTCCTCTACTGTTGTAGGTGCTAGGTACATAAGATTTGGCATGTTGCTGAGCATAGTAATATCGTTGAATCCAAGGTGTGTCATATCCTTATTACCATAAATGGACGCGCGATATACAAGGATCAGTGCATTGCTATTATTAATACATAGGTCATTAATAATTTGATCATAGGCACGTTGTAAAAATGTACTGTAAATCGGTAAAATCGGCGTGCCACCGTTGTGGGCAATGCCAGCAAGTAATGTTGTAGCATGTTCCTCTGCAATGCCTACGTCGATGTATTGAGCACCTAATTTTTTACGTATATCTTTGGTTAAACAGAAACCGCCAGGCGTAGCAGCCGTAACGATACATGCAGCTTTGTTTTGCTCCAGTGCATCAATGAGTTGTTTTGCAACGATAGATTCATAGCTGTTGGTATAGCGTTTTTTTGTTTCCCCTGTGTCAATATCAAATCCGGATGGATTATGAAAGCTTTCAGGATTGGTAATAGCCTTGTTGTAACCGTAGCCCTTTGTCGTATGGATGTGGAGCACTATCGGTGTTGTCTCTGTTTTACATTCTTTTAAAGCCTTTATTACGGTTGGCAAGGAATTGCCATCGTCGACGTAACGATACGAAAAGCCTAGAGCTTTAAAGATATTATTAGGGCTTTCACCATTAGTTTCGCGTAATTGTTGAAGATGGCTATACAAACCGCCGTGATTTTCTGCAATAGATTGGTCATTATCGTTGATGATAATTAAACATTGAGATGACATTGTGGACAAGTGATTCAATGCTTCATAAGCTTCTCCGCCGGATAGCGCACCATCACCAATCATAGCTATAATTGGGTGTGTTCTATGCTGTAAATCGCGGCCAATCATGAGGCCACAAGCTAAACTGAGGCTTGTGGAAGCATGGCCTAAGTGAAATGCGTCGTAGGTGCTTTCATCAGGATTGCTATAACCGGATACGGTGTGAAATTTGTCCTTATTTTTAAAGCCTTCGTAACGGCCTGTTAAAATTTTATGAGCATAACTTTGATGGGAAATATCAAATATAAATTGAGCATCATCAGGGCTGAACACATGATGCAAGGCAACAATAATGTCAGTGGCTCCTAAAGATGAACCAATGTGACCGCCAATGTGTGATGTTCTATGGATAATTAAATTGCGTATATGTTGTGCGATGACCTCGAGTTCTGTGAGAGAACAGTCGCGCAAATCGCTAGGAATTTGAATGTCTGTCAGTTCCATAGGTCTCCTACATGATCCATACTAATGGATAAATCAATTACAGTTAATGAAATATATGACTCATTAATAGTTATTATAACATTATAGACTAAAATTATTTATAAATAAAAAGGCAATTCGATATATTTAGATATATAAATAAGTAATAACTAACCATATTAATTTTAGAATGTATCTTTACGTACAATATTTTTCACTTTAAAGTGGTATAATAAAAAATACACGACATATAGAGTTATATATATTTTATTAGGAATAGTCATGTTCTATATACCACATTGGAATATGGCAAAACCTAGAATTAATCTCTGTTTGTTGTATAATATATTTAATATTTAATTTTTTAGATGTGTAGTTAAAAGCTTTATTATTTAACTTTTACTTAAATGTATGAAGAAAAATGGTGCGAGCGTACCAATTCTTCATTTTTTTCAAGAGAGGTATATATGCAAAAATCCTTACGTATGGGGATCGATGTTGGCTCTACAACGGTCAAGGTCGTTTTGTTGGACGAACAAGATAATTATTTGTATAAAAAATATATCCGACATTACGCCAATATTTTGGATACTGTTCATACATTGCTACAAGAGGCTCAAGTGGGCTATGAAGAAGCAAAAGTACATGTAGCAATTACAGGTTCTGGCGGTATGGCGATGGCTGATAAGGTGCGTATACCTTTTGTACAAGAAGTAATTGCCGAAACAAAGGCGATAAAAGCGTTGTACCCACAAACTGATGTTATTATCGAACTTGGTGGTGAAGATGCTAAGGTTACGTATCTAGGTCGTACTGCAGAACATCGCATGAATGGTTCTTGTGCCGGTGGTACAGGTGCTTTCATAGATCAAATGGCAACATTATTGCAAACTGATGCATCCGGCCTTAATCAATTGGCGATGAATGCGGATACTATTTACCCAATTGCCGCTCGTTGTGGCGTATTTGCGAAAACAGACGTACAAGCATTGCTAAATCAAGGCGCGTCTCATGAAAATATTGCAAAGTCCGTATTTCAAGCCATCGTTAACCAAACGATTGCAGGCCTTGCATGTGGTCATAAAATTGAAGGGAATGTAGCCTTCCTCGGTGGTCCATTGACATTCTTATCCGAATTACGTCAATGCTTCTGTGACACCTTAGAACTCGATGAAGCACATCGTATTATCCCTGAAAATGGTGAGTTGTTTATTGCCCTAGGCGCAGCTCTCATGAATGATGAATGTCGTGATATTACAGTAGGTGAATTGACGAAGGAAATCGGTGCACTTATTGGTGTACCAATGGAAGCAACCGATCGTGTGGATCCGCTATTTAGAAATGAAGCGGAATTAGAAGAATTCCGTGCACGTCATGCTAAGGCGGTAACACCGAAGGGTGATATTAACGATGCTGAAGGTCCATGTTACCTCGGTATCGATGCGGGTTCTACGACGTTGAAAGTCGTCTTGATCAATAGCAAGAATGAAATCATCTTCTCTCACTATGGCCCAAATCATGGTAAACCATTAGAAAAATCCCAAGAACTAATAGAGAAAATCTATAGCTTATTGCCAAAAGGGGCTTACATCGCTCATTCTGGTGTAACTGGATATGGCGAAGCCTTCTTGAAACGAGCTCTTGGTATCGATATTGGGGAAGTAGAAACAATTGCCCATTATCGCGCTGCTCAATTCTTCTGCCCTGATGTATCCTTCATCTTGGATATTGGCGGTCAAGATATGAAATGTACAAAGGTACGCGATGGATACATTGAAGACATCGTATTGAATGAAGCCTGCTCCTCTGGTTGTGGTTCCTTTATTGATACCTTTGCTACATCCTTGCGTTTGCCGATTGAGCAATTTGCCAAGGAAGGTTTATTGGCACCTATGCCAATCGACTTGGGGTCTCGCTGTACTGTATTTATGAATTCCAAGGTAAAACAGGCGCAAAAAGAAGGGGCTACTGTACCGGATATCGCCGCTGGCCTTGCATATTCTGTTATCAAGAATGCATTGTATAAGGTGCTTAAGGTAAAAGATCCTAAGGAATTAGGTGACCACATCGTCGTACAAGGCGGTACATTCTATAATGAAGCGGTGCTTCGTGCCTTTGAAAAATTAATGGGCGTCGAAGTAATTCGCCCTGATGTATCCGGCTTGATGGGTGCTTATGGTATGGCATTGCTCGCTTCTGAAGCGGCAGAAGAGTTACAAAATCAACATAGCACATTGCTTGATAGTGACGGTTTGAAATCCTTGCAAGTGTCTACATCCATGCGTAATTGCGGATTGTGCTCTAATAATTGTATGCTTACCATCAATGCATTCTCCGATGGCCGTACCTATGTAACGGGTAATCGTTGCGACCGTGGTGCCGGTGATATGATTCAAGAGAAACATAAGCCTGTTCCCAATATGGTAGACGTAAAATTACGCCGTTATTTTGATTACTTCCTCAAGAAAAATATTCCTGAGTTTGAAGGTAAATTGCGTATAGGTATTCCTCGCGTCCTCAATATGTACGAAGATTTCCCATTCTGGTTTACATTCTTCAATCAATTAGGCTGCGAAGTGGTATTGTCAGATTATACGACGAAGGATCAATATAATAAAGCCATTGATACGATTCCTTCCGATACAGCGTGTTATCCTGCTAAGGCTGTTCATGGTCATATTCGTGATCTTGCCCAAGCCCAAGTTGATTTAATCTGGTACCCATGTATTCAACATGGTCCAAAGGAATTTAGCCATGACAATAATTACCATTGCCCTATGGTTATTTCTTACCCAGAATTGATTCGAAACAATATGCAAGATGTGATGGGAAAAACGCCATTTTATGCGCCATTCTTACCACTAGCAGATAAGAAATCATTGGTGCCTGCTTTGGTGAAAGCCTTAAAAGATTTGCCATTCTCTAAATCTGAAATTTCTAATGCCGTTGAGACCGCTTGGGCCGAACAAGAAAAATGTAAGGCTGACTATCGCGAGATGACAAAGAAAACTGTATCTCGTCTCGTAGCAGAACAAGTGCCTACCATCGTATTGGCTGGTCGTCCATATCACTTAGACTCCGGTATTAATCATGGTATCCCTGAGCTCATTACCTCTCTTGGTATGGCGGTTCTTACCGAAGATGGTGTAGCACCATTAGGTAAGGATATTAAACATCTTCGCGTTGTAGACCAATGGTCATACCATAGTCGTCTATATCATGCAGCCGAATTTGTAAGTCGTACGGAAGGCTTCCAAATTGTTGAGTTGAACTCTTTCGGTTGTGGTCTTGATTCCATTGTGGCAGACCAAGTAAAGGATATCTTATCTGCAAAGCATAAGATTCATACATTGCTTAAAATTGATGAAGGTACAAACTTAGGCGCTGTTACTATTCGCTTACGTTCCTTGCAATCCGTAATGGAACGGAGTATGCGTAAACACCATAATCCAGAAGCTCCTATAGAGACCGTTATTGATGATACACCAGCATATGATTATGAACGTGTTGTCTTTACTGAAGAAATGCGTAAGACCTATAAGATTTTGGTGCCTCAAATGTCACCTCTTCATTTCCAACTATTGGAGCCAGTGCTTAAGTCTGAAGGTTATGACTTTGACATGTTACCAGCACCTACGCGTGAAGATGTAGAGATAGGTCTAAAATATATCAATAATGATGCATGTTATCCTGCTATCATCGTTGTAGGCCAATTGATGAGCGCCTTATTATCTGGTAAATACGATGTTAATAAGACAGCTGTTATTATCTCTCAAACCGGTGGCGGTTGTCGTGCTACCAACTATATTGGTTATTTGCGTAAAGCCCTCATCGATGCAGGTATGAAACAAGTTCCAATCTTGTCACTTAATGCGAGTGATATGGAACGTCAACCAGGCTTTAAATTGACTAAATCCTTCTTACATCGCATGATTCAAGCCGTAGTATACGGCGATGCGTTGATGCAATGTGTATTGGCTACGCGCCCTTATGAAATTAATCCAGGATCTGCAGATGCATTGTGCGATTATTGGGTTAAAAAATTACGGGAACGTATTACAAAAGCTAATATATTCCAATATAGTAAATATATTAAGAACATCATTGAAGACTTTGACAATTTACCAGTCGATAAATCTAAGCCGAAACCTCGTGTTGGCGTGGTAGGTGAAATCTACGTTAAATTCCATCCAAGTGCGAACAACCATATTAATGAACTTATAGAGAAGGAAGGTGGCGAGGTTGTAACCTCTGGTCTACTAGACTTTTTCTTGTACTGTGCTATGGATAGTACATATCGTGCTAAACACTTAGATGGTACATGGCTTTCCGGATTCTTTGGATCCTTGGCTCGCGAAGCGTTAGAATTATACCGTTTGCCATATGCAAAAGCCGTTGCAGCATCTAAGCATTTTGATCCATTGCAACGGATGACGAAGGTTGCAAAAGAAGCGGCTCATTATATTGACCTTGGTAATCAATGCGGTGAAGGTTGGTTCCTTACAGGTGATATGATTGATCTTATCGAAAAAGGTGCGAAACAAGTAGTTTGCTTGCAACCATTTGGCTGCTTACCTAACCACGTTAGTGGTAAAGGCATGGTAAAAACATTATCCGAAGCATATCCTGATGTGCGCATTGCAGCCATCGACTATGACCCAGGTTCAAGTGCGGTTAACCAAGCAAATCGATTGAAATTGTTGTTAGCAACAATGTTTGAATGATAATGTAATAATCAATTATATAATTTCTGAATATAAAAAAAGCGTCCCTAGTGATATGGCCCCTCTTTACTGAGCAACCGGTAAAGAGGGGCCATATGAGGGACGCTTTTTTATGAAATTGATGAATCTTCTTTAATCATTGTATAGAAGCATACTAATGCTAATACAGCACATACAACCATAACAATCCCCATAGGGATACCAGTATGACTGCCACCAATACCAACTAATGGGGATACGAACCCGGCTGAAAACATGCCTGCAAATCCTAAAATAGCAGAGGCGCTACCTGCTTTGTGTCCATATTTCGCCATTGCCATAGAGAACCCTGTTGATCCAAATACAGATACGGTACAAACTGTAAAGAACAGAATGACACTAGTTATAATAAAGGACCAATTAAAATACATTGCACAAAGGAATAGGATAGAACCAATCGTTAATTGCAATAGACTAGTATGTAAAATGGTTTTTATTTTTACAACATTACTTACTTTGGCACTGATTACGCTAGCGAGGATAATACCGCAACTATTAATCCCGAACATATAACTAAACTCTTGTGCAGATAAATTGAATATATTTTGATATACAAAGGATGAACCCGAAATATAGGCAAAGAAACCACCAAAGGCGAATAGCTGAACTAGAGTCTGGCCTAAGAAAGAATTATCTTTTAGTAGAGCACCGTAGTTTTTAAATGCTGTTGCTATACCACCGGAAATACGCTTTTCTGATGGTAGGCTTTCAGTAAAAATGAAAGAGCCCATAAGTAACACTGCAGAGAAAACGGCGAGGACAATAAAAATAAAGCGCCATGTAGAAAATAATAAAAGCTGACCACCTATAAGCGGTGCAATAACAGGAGCTAATCCGTTGACGAGCATCAGTAGAGACATGAGTCTCATTAATTCCTTACCAGATGCAAAATCTCGGGAGATGGCCTTAGCAATAACAACTCCGATAGAACCTGTTAAACCTTGTAAAAATCGTGCAACTAGTAAAATCTCAATATTGGGCGCAATAGCACAGAGTATACTAGCGATTACACAGAGGATATTGCCAATGATGAGTGGTTTTTTCCGCCCCAATGAGTCACTAAGAGGACCGCCAATCAATTGACCAATAGCGATACCAAAAGTCATAATACCAATTGTCATCTGAATGAGGGACGCATTTGTATTAAGTTCATGAGGCATGATTGGTAATGCTGGTAGATATAAATCAGTACCAAGTGGCGTGATGGCCGTAAGAAGCCCTAGAAATACGACAATGAATAAAGATATTTTCTTTGTAGACTCCATAAAATCTCCTATATTAAAAAAGGGAAAAATAAAAGTCTGCGAATCGCACTTCGCAGACTGCATTTAATTTTATCTATTTAATAAGGGTATTGTAACATGATTAATAAGAAAAAGCTATAGGTTTATGTATGAGTAACAAGGGTATTGCTTATTAGTATTTGAAATAAAAAGAACAGCTCACGAATGAGCTGTTCTTTTATATTACCAATTCTTAGAAGAAGATATGGTGAATTTCATGGATGAAATGTTGACCGAAGAAGGAGATACAACCATGCATGATGATGAAGATGATGAAGTATTTGAACGCGCTGTTCATGATAACACTTGCTTCGATTTCATGTTCTAAGTTGTGAGCTTCTTCTGCATTGATTTCTTTGTGGTTTTCTAAGTATGCTTTCAAAGCAGGACCTACGGCACCAATAGAAATTGCAATGGATTGTGGGGACAACATTTTGCCGATACCAGCTGCACCGGAGTTAACAGCTGCTAACCAGAAGCCAAGATCTTCGAAGTTTGTAGGATTTAAACCTTGAGCTGCAGCGATTTGAAGTGGGCCGAACAATACATTGGAGTTTGTACCGGAACCTGTTAAGAACGCACCCAATGCACCTACGATAGGAGCGAATAGAGGGTATAAGGAACCTGTACCAGCAACCATTGCTTTCGCAATATCTGCAGTCATACCAGAGTAAGTCA
>ERZ827363.2125-NODE-2125-length-17761-cov-17.140122_pt1 | contig 17761 bp, 15 predicted proteins | sample MGYA00519776_ERZ827363 | MGnify/ENA primary metagenome ERZ827363 (study PRJEB31778, sample SAMEA3449288) | human gut metagenome | biome: human gut; feature: human-associated habitat; material: faeces | place: United Kingdom | collected 2010/2012 ...
GGGGACTTTTTGGGAGACCAAAGGGGACTTTTTGGGAGACCAAAGGGGACTTTTTGGGAGACCAAAGGGGACTTTTTGGGAGACCAAAGGGGACTTTTTGGGAGACCAAAGGGGACTTTTTTAAAAAGTATCCACATTATGTTAAGTTGAAACCATGTCCAACGAGATCGTGAAGTATTCAAATCAGTTCAATGCCCAAGCGTTGCGCAAGTTCACTGCGCTTGACCTAGATCTGCTGATGGCTATCGCGGCAAGGGTGCGCGATAAGGAGACCGGTGAGGTTACCTTCACTTTCGAGGAACTCCGCCAGTTGGCTCATGTCAAGAAGAACCTCACCGACAAGGAACTGGCGGGGCGGATTGTCGAGGTCAACGATCGTCTGCTCGCCTGTCGGTTCCGGTTCCAGGATGACAGCAGGACGGTGCAGTTCACGCTGTTCTCGGGCTTCGAGACCGATTGGAAGACTGCGAAACTACTGGTTGAGGTCAATCCGCGCTTCTCGTTCCTGCTCAACGACCTCACGTCGCAGTTCACGCGCTTCGAGCTGGCCGAGTTCACGGCCTTGAAGTCCAGCTATTCGAAGGAGTGCTATCGCCGCCTGAAGCAATATCGGCAGACAGGCGTGTGGAAGGTTTCCATAGACGAGTTCCGCCGTCTGCTGGACGTACCGGAGAGCTACCAGGCACGCGACCTGAACAAGCGCGTGCTTAAGCCGATTCAGGACGAGCTGGGGCCATTGCTCAACCTGGTTGCCCACAAGAAGTTCCAGAAGAAGGGATCTGGCCGCGGGGGCCGTTCGCTGGTCGGCTTCGAGTTCGAGTTCGACCCCGAGAAGGTGCCTGGCGGCGTCTCTGCGCCCCGTGTGGAGCTGTCCCCGGGTGTGGTGGCGGACGCGGCCAGAAAGTCCCTCAGAGACGCCGCCAGGGCCGACGAGAGGGCCGAGGCGGAGCGGCGGCGCGAGGAGAACCTGAAGGCCGTGGCCGAGGAACGGGCCAGGCGCGGCGGGAGCATGCTGATGCACGCGCCGGATGCGGCCAGGGCCGTGGACGTGCCGCTGTTCGACTGATTCGGTTTGTCCGGTAATGATTTTAAGTGTTGCGGGCATCGCAACACCAACACTTAACTCGGGAGGTAACGCATGGTCGCGGATCTTCAGATCGAAGCCGAGGAAGCCAATGGTGGCGTGCTGCTCACCGTCGTGGATTCCGCAAGGCTCACGATGCTGCTCACCAGGGAGAGTGTGGTTTCTAGTGGTATTTTCTACCGCTGGTAACCTTGACCCTCGGTGTCGTGGATACGACCCGTGGGGTAGCCGCACTCTTCGCGGCGTGTCCACCGGTGGGGTGGAATTGTACGCGGGGTTGACCTTGGTGACGGTGATCCCCTTGTTGTCCTCCAGGTCCTTGAGCTTGGCTTTGACGGCGTTTCGTCCGGCCCGGCTGATGATCCTGTTCATCTTCTTTGATAGGCCGCCGTTGCGGAAGTCGAGTTCCTCGACGACGATCTCGCGGATCTCCTGCCGGGAGAGGAGGTTAAGAATCCGGTTGACCTCGTTGCGTGTGTAGTCGCGGATACGCTTGTTGAGGTTGCGGTAGCGGCGTGACTGCCTGTAGCGTATCCCGCTTTTCGCCAGGGCACGCGTCAGGGCGGTGAGTTCCTTGTCGCGTTGCTGAAGCCACGTGTAGAGTTTGAGCCCGTGCAGTTGTCCCTGGCTGGTGGCGAACAGGCTCTTCTATCCACATTCTCGGGTTCCGTTGTTTTTTCTTCTTCGCCTATAAGTATCTGTATACCTGTCTAGCTGGGACCCCCGCTCAGCCCTACTCCCACAAGGGCTGAGGGCACATTCGCCTACCTAAAGCCCCTCATTTTGTGTTTAAAGCCCCTCAAAACCTACCTAAAGCCCCTCTGTCTACCTAAAGTACACGGCCACTTCTACCTAAAGTACACGGGCTTCATGCTACACTCCTACTTAAAGTACACACTGGATTTTGGCATGAAAATGCCCCCGCGAAACGGCAATCTCCGGGGGCGTGGCAACCACGAAAGGACCGTGATTAGCAATGGATGATGATACCCGTTCCAAGGATTTGACGCTCCCGGAGGACGAGCCGTGGATGTCTCACGGCTTCATCTCGAAGATCGCCGCGCAGGTCTCCCTGCCCTACAGGAGGCCCAAGGATGGCGTCAAGGAGATCGAGCGGCGCAACGGCAGCCTGGTCGTGCGCTACGTGTCCGGCGCCGACTGTCTGCCCTATGGCAAGTATCCGCGCCTGTTCGAGTTGTGGGCGTGCACGATGATCAAGACGAACGACCCGTGCTTCGACCCGGAGACGAACACGCTGCATCTGGGCACCACGTTCCGCGAGTTCCTGCGCCTCATCGGCGTGCAGGTCGGTGGCCGGCAGCTTAAGTCCATCAAGCCCCAGCTGGAGAGGTTGTGCAAATGCGTGTACATCATCAGTAACAACACCGAGAACACCAGCCAGGGCGTGAACTTCACGGTCGCGGAGAAATACCAGATCGATTGGCTGCGGAACGAACCACAGTCGCACGGCCTGTTCGAAAACTGGGTGCAATTGAGTCAGCGATACGTGGACATGCTGCGGGATCATCCCGTGCCGGTTGATCTCAAGGTGATCGCCAGGCTCCGCAAGCCGATGGCCATCGACGTGTACTGGTGGCTGACCAAGCGCGTCTACAACCTGCACGAGCCGGTCACGATCACCTGGCAGCAGCTTTACCGGCAGTTCGGCAGCGATACCAAAGAGCTGTGGAAGTTCAAGCAGAATTTCAAGGATGCTGTGGCCGAGGTCGTGGAGGTGTATCCGTGCAGGATCACGTTGGGGCCGCAGCGGGTGACGGTGTTCCCGAACCGGACGAGCGTGCCCACGGTGACGCAGACGCGGGCCATCGAACGCAGCCGTGAGGACGACACCAAGCGGAGCGAGAGGGAGCGGAGGAACGCCGAACGCGCCGAGGAACGGCGTGCGAGGGCAGAGTCCCGTGCCGAGGAGCAACGGCAGCGCGAGGAGATCCAGCGGCGGGTGTCCGAGGAACGCAAGCGGCATGGCGGCAGCATGTTCGCCGGCTCCGCCGGCTATGTGGAAGGGGAACCGGATGAGACAGGGGCAGAGGATGACGTCTGGCATGATCCCGACGAGATGACGCTGTTCTGACTGGAGGTATTCATGAATTATTGCTCTGGCGTATAAAAAAGCAAATTCAAACGAAGAAACCGGCATACGGCCATTAGCCGTTCTATACTTAAAGAGACGGCGAATCCAACGAGGGCTTCGCGTCAGAGAAAGGGGAAATTCCGATGAAACCGCGACGGCGGCGTATCGCCGCAATGGTAACTAGTTTAGCAGCAGCGCTGGTTATGTCACTCTCATGCGTGACGACTGCATCCGCATCTTCTGTATATCTTTCTGTGCCAATTTACGTACAGGAACAAAGTAACTGGTGCTGGGCCGCGACATCGAAAAGCGTATCCGTATATCTGGGAGGCAGCAATTCTTCCCAATGCCAGTATGTGAAATGGGGAAAGAACTCGTCTTCTTGCGCCAATGTAACCGGAGATTTATCGACTGACGTGAGGCGCGCCTTGTCAAGTGCGGGCATCCGCAACACAGGTTCGATGATAAATAGTGCCGCAAGCACTGCAACCGTCAGCGGGCAAATTAACAATAGCAAACCGTTGATGGTACGTTGGGGCTGGGATAGCGGCGGTGGCCATATGCTTGTGATAAGGGGATATACCTCTGATCCGGGCTATCTTGTTGTCTCTTACATCGATCCGTTGCAGTCGTATTACAGCAGTGGAACTTACGACTGGATGAAAAGCGGAAGTGGTCATACATGGACGCACACACGATATGGCTTTAGCCGATAAAGGGGGAACAAATGAGTACATTCTATAATGTTCGTAAATCCCTGATTCAGGCGTTCCGTATATTATTCGCGGCGATGTTATTTGTCGTTGCTATAGGAACGGTCTGCCCTGATATCGCTCGCGCGGAGAATCTGCCCGAGAGCACGCAAATCAACGAGTTCGCTCAAAGCGACGAGGCGAGGACCCAAACGCTGGCGCTTATGGAAGCTGTCCAGAACGACGGAAGCCCTGAAGCATCCACGCAGATTGCAATAGGTTATGCCGATAAAGTGCATTATCTACGCTATGACGATTCAGGTGCCATAACGAACACAATCACGGACCCGCAGGATTACGACTGGGTGGCACCCGTTGAGGTTGAAGGTAGATTAGTGGGAAGGATCACGATCTGGGACAACAACGGAAGTCTGGAAGTGGGGAATTTTTCTCCCGATATAGAAGAGGCGTCCCTGCTTGATGATGATGACAGCACCACTCTCATCAGCGATGGCTTCTCCCGTGCGTATTATTCGATGGAAAACAGCAGAATCTCACCTCTCAACGAAGCTGCACGCGCTATTGTCCCCGAGTCTGTACAAGTGGAGCAGGGAGACATCGCGATCCGTAAGAACGCGCCATCTGGGTTTGACGATTCAGCCGGCGGCGGATCTATCGGCGTCGTGTCTTCCGACACCGCAACGGGCACGGATTCTTCCATGAACATATTCATGTTGATGGCTGTGTTCATTGTCGTGACAGCAGTTCTCGCCCTTATGTGCAGGATTCTGTGGCGCGGTCCGAACCGGCGGAACGATCGATGAGGAAGAGACAACCATTGTTTTCCGGCCTGTGTCTGGCGGTATTTGCGCTCATGTCGGGTTGTACCGGAGCACCGGTTCAAAGCGACGATGCCGGCGCTCATCTCGAATTTCGCGCCTATGCGGAGTCGGGGACAGTCAGGATTGAGTCGCAGAGCGAGACGGTTCTCGAAACCCGAATCAAAGGGGACTGGTTGAAAGTCGCTCCGGACGATTGGCTTGAGAACGACAGGCCGCTCACCTTCACGGTTGAACGTGATTCCGGTGGAGTGGAAGACAACGTCTCCTGCGAAATCATATTCAGTGGCCACACGATTGACGAACGACGAGTCACCGGCCCCGAAACATCGGCCACATGCCAGTATGACACATGGCGGGATGCGATTGACTACTGAAAATATTCTTAGCTGAAAGCCCGTCCGGGCGTGGAAGCTCGGACGGGCCGTGGTGCCGTTATTGGCGGCTGTGTGCGCTGATCGCGTATGCCGTGAGTGACAGCACCGCGATGTCGGCCGCGATGGGATGCATCGCGGGAGCGAGGCTGATGACGATGACCGCCATCAGCCAGACCACGAGGCCGCCGCGCGGCCCCTTTTCTGGTTTGCGCATGGCGCAATCCTTTCAGTAAGCCGCGCCGCGACTGGCGCGGCAGCGTCGTCCGGCGGTTGCCGGACGGTCGTTCTGGTCCCTGCAACAAGACCTTCTCGACATGAACGATGGTATCGGCTAACATGGAAGTGCCGGTTCGAGGCACTGCAAACTTCCTCCCATTCCAAGGCGGTGCGCAACGACTTCTTCGGGAGGATGGCCGAGACCGGTGGGTGGCCCTGATTCCACCCCCTTTCAGTAAGCGTTGGGCCGGTGTCTTCGGGCACCGGCCCTTTGCGTTGCCCGCGTTCGGGCACGCGCCTGTCCGGGACGTCGATGTCTGTTCTAGGATTCTGCGGCTATTCGTGCAGCATTCTCGCTATGGCTTGGTTGATGGTCTCGCCCATTTTCATGCCGTTGTCCGCGCAGTATCGTTTGAGTTCGGCTTTGAGGTCCGCGTCCATCTGGAACGTGGTCATGACCTTGCGGACGGTTTCGCCGTCGCCGCGGCCGGTGTTGTCCTGCACGTCCATGAGCTTGGTCACGGGTTTTCCTTCGAGTTCTCGGCGTGGCTGCATGCTCATGGTGAGTCGTCCCGAGGCCTTCTTCATCGCAGTTCCCCTCTCAGTTCGTTCCACACGTCCTCGTATCCGTTGAGGTTGCTTCTGAATGTGTGGCCGAAATCGGCCTTGAAGTCCTCACGCAGCGGGATCTCCGTGTCGAAGATGCCGGCCCCGTATTCCTCGACGGCGGTCCTGAACGCGCGCAGGGCGTTGGTGCCCTTGCGGGCCATGACGATGAGCACGGCGTAGTCCTTGCCGGCGTCCTGGCATTGGGCGGCGGTGAGCATGGTCTGCTGCAGGTCGATGGGCGAGGACAGGGTGGGGATGACCACGAAGTCGGCGGTCTTGATGACCTCGTCCACGACGGCGCCGTTCGGCGGGGTGTCGATGACGATCAGTTCGCCGTCGCGGTCCGGGCGGCGTTCGCGCATGCGCCGTATCTCGGCCTGGTTCTTCGACACGACGGGGAAGGGGAGCGGGTCGTCCGCGTCCTCGGCGGCCTGTGCCCACAATGTGGCGCTGCCTTGCGGGTCGGTGTCCACGACCGTCACGCTCAGTCCGGATCTTTGGGCCGCGGCGGCTATCGCCAGCGAGCTGGTGGTCTTGCCGACCCCGCCCTTGATGTTGGTCACGCCGATGATCATCCTGCCTCCCGGAATATTTAAATATTTATTTTTATTTATTTATTGTAGCATGGCCGATGGTCTTCGCCCCAGGGTCAGATGCCGGCCCCGTAGCCTGCGCCGTGGCCCGCGCCCGCCGACCATGTCGGCGTCGCTTGGAAGGGGTCTGCATCATACGAGATCGAGGGGTGGGAGTCGTAGCCGAGCAGGTATTCGGTCTCGCGTTCGCGGAGCATGGCGGTGTAGTCGACCCATCCGGGTCGGTGGCCGAGGGCCCGTTCGAGTTCGGCCAGGTCGTTCGTGATCTGCTCGCCGCGCGGGGCGTCCTGCCATGCCTGGTCGATGGCGGTTCTGTCGTGTTCGCGCACTTCGAGGCTCTTCCTGAGCTTCCGGGTCGCCTGGTCGATCTGGCGTGGGGTCATGGTGCGGAGCTGGTCCCGGTCCAGGCGTTGGTAGGCGGCGGTCTCGACCAGGGTGCCGAGCACGGCGTCGTCGCGGTATCGTATGTCCTCCGGTTCCTTGAAGTACGGTTCGAATTCGCCGTTGTAGTTGAACTGGTCGTTCCGCAGCACCGGCATGGCCCATCCGCCCCAGTTCGGATGTTCCTCCCGGAATCCGGTCAGCTCGTTCCAGAACCCGCGGCCCCAACCCTCTTCGAGCCGGCCGAGGACGGAGTTGTACTCATCGATCGCGTCGGGTCTGCGCATGTCGCGCAACGCGGCCAGGCGCGCCCGGTCGCCCAGGGTCTCCGCCTGCCGTATGTCCGCCATGCTCCGGCGGTCCGCGTTGGTCCGTAGGACCTCCTCGTATTCGTTGCCGAGCTCTTGGACACGGGCGCGCAGACGCTCCGGCGCACTGATCTCCGGATCACGTTCCCGCTCGTGTTCGAGGTCACGCATCCGATCGCGCAGATCGGTCACGGCCGGCGTCTCCTCCGCCTTGGCCCGGGCTGAGGCGATGCGGAGCTCATGATTGCTCCGGTATTCGCCGTAGCCGATGTGCCACCGGTCCTCGAACTCCGCCCGTGCGGCCTGGTATCGCATCAGTGACTGGTTCGCGCGTTCGGTGGCCTCTCCGGCCAGTCGGCGTCGGCCCATCACGAAGCTCCTGTATCCCGGTTCGTTCCGGTCGGTCAGGCGGAGCCTTTCGGTCTCGTCCTCGTGATGACGTTCCAGCAGCCGGTGCACGTCCCGCCAGTCGTCCGCCATGTCCCGTTCAAGCCTTGCGGTCTCGGAGTCAAGCGCCGCGCCGCATTTGTCGGATAGTTCGCGCAGGCGGTCCCGGTAATCGTCCGCGACGTGTTCGGCCCGGCTCCGCGCCGTATCGTACTGATCCCGCATGTCGCGGATGCGTTCGGACAGTTCGCCGGCGCGACGCTGCTCCCGTTCAATCTCCGCATGGAGCTCCGGCAACGGCTCCGAAGCCCATACCCTTCGATCGGCGCCCTGCAGGAGGCCGGTCTTCCGTTCTTGCAGCCATCGGTCGAGGTCACGCAGTTCGGACGACTCCTCGGCGTTCAGGCCGGCGTCGACGGGTTCGGCCATCTGCTCGATCTGCTCGCGGAGATTGTTCTCGGCGGCTTCGAGCCCCTTGTCTCCCTTGTCCCTGGCGATGATGCGGGTCAGGGTGTCGAGGGCGTCCTCGTCGCCGCCCGCGGTCATGAACACCTGGTTGCCGGTCTTACCGCGGGTCAGGGCCACATAGGCGTCGGCACCGGACGCGCCCTCGGCGGCGTAGAAGATCGCGTGCCCGCTCGTGACGCCCTGGGCGCCGTAGGTGGTGCTCGCGTATCCGAGCTGCACGGCCTCGGCCACGTATTCGGCGGGGAGCCTGTAGGTGCGTTTCCCGTCCCCGACGAGCATCCCCGACCGTTCGTCGATCCCGAGCACGGCGAACGTCTGCCGGTTCGCCACGCCTATATGGTTGTCGTTCCTGCGGGTCATGACGATGTCGCCCACATGGATCTCCTGGCCGTCGATCATGGAGGCGCAACGCTCGTCGCCCAACTGGCCGGCGTCGAGCCTCAACCGTTGGATCGCCCGGTTGACCTCGGCGGCCTGCCGGTTCGTGACGGTGCTGATCGTGGTGTCCGGGTGCTCCATCCACGCGGCGGCTATCGCGTTCACGGTCGCCTCGTCGCTGTCCCAATGCCGGACCATGCCGCGATCGAACAGTTCGCCGGCCAACCGTTCGGCGTTGGCGGGCGTCCGTTCGCGCAGGCGGATGGTGTAGGCCGCGTAGTCGGGGTCCTTGAACCGGTGCACGTCGCGCATGGCCACCACGTTGCCCGTGTACCGTTCGGCCAGTTGCATGACGCCGCCGCGGCCCACGGCATTCAGTTGCATGGTGTCGCCCACCAGCGTCAGTCTCGCCCCGGTCTCGTCGGCCACGCGCAGCAGCGCAAGCGCCTGGTCCTGGTCCATCATGCCGGCCTCGTCCACGACCAGGAACGTGTCACGGTCCAGCCGGTACTCGTCGGGCACGCCCCGGTAGGTGTTGCCGCGATGGTCGGACTGCCCCTCGGCCACGCGATACCAGGGGTGTTCGGGATCGGTCTCGTCGTTCCGCCAGCCGTATGCCTCCAGCAGACGCATCAGGGTCCCCGTCCCGGTGCCGACCTCCTCGCCCGCGACCAGCGCCGCCTTCTGGGTCGGCGTGGCGATGACCAGCCGTTTGCCGTTCTCCCGGCAATAGTCGTTGACCGCGTTGAGCATGTGGGTCTTGCCCGCGCCGGCCGCGCCCTCGACCACGGCGAGGGGATCGCCCTTGCAAATCGTTTCGACGGCCTCGCGTTGTCCGGCGTCCAGCGTGTACCGTTCCGCGAGATCGTCCAGACGCGGGTTCGCGGTCTCCTCGACGCCGCGGGCGGCCAGACGGCCCTTGAGCTCGTCCTCGCACTCGACCACGGCCCGGCACGTCAGCGACTTCACCCAACCGGCCCTCGCCCGCGGGTCCTCGCTCAGCATGACGCACAGTTCCCGGGCCCGGTCGCGTATCCCCTCGGCCAAGGCTTTCAGCTCGTCGCGCGTTCCCGTCGCCCCGGTCAGGCGCACCTGGTCGTAGGCGGCGACCTCCAGCTGTTCCAGGCTCCACGCGCTGTTCGTCTCCCGCAACGCGGCGACGGCCGCCACGGCGCACCGCCGCACCGCGTCGGCACCGAACCCGACGGCCCGTGGCCGCGGATCCGCCGCCGCGCCGTCGAGCATGGCGGGGATGTCGTAGCCAGCGGCGCGCAGCTCCTCGTTCCACGCCCCGTAGTCCACGCGCGTGTTCCACCGCCCCTTGGCCTGCCTCGTGTCGGCCCATGCCTGGAGGCGCAGACGCATCAGGGTCCGCTCGTCGGGCTCCGCCACCGTCCCGTAGCCGACCATGCCCACGACATCGCCGGTCCCCGGATCACGCACCCGGCGCATGCCGTCCGCATGCGCGGCCCTCCACTCGTCCACCAGCTCGGCCATACGCGCATTGATCGCGTCCCGGCGTTTGCTGAACACGTCCGAAGCGTTCCCGAGCTCCGGCACACGCCCCTGCATGTCCAGCGTCATGCCGTGCGCGGCCATCGCGTCGCACAGGCCGGCGTCCCCGTACACCGTGGTCTCGTACACGGAACGGATGTTCTCGTACATGCCGAACAGTCGGCTGCTGTCGATGCTGTACCATTCATCGCCGACCCGCACCCGGTTGATCAGCTCCAGGTGGCGGTGCAGCTCAGGGTCGCCGGCACGGCTGGTGAAATGGGTCGCGGACACGAACATCACCTCGTCCGGCCGCACCCACCGCCGCCTGCCGTCCCCGCAGCGCAGACGCACCGTCAGCCGTTCGGCCAGGAACCTCCTGACCGCCTCCTCGCCACGCGCCTGGGCCTTCATGCGGGCCTCGCGCACGTCCCCGTACACGACCGACGCCACGTCCAGATCCTTGCTGTCGTTCAAAGGGATCTCATAGGCGCGCACGTTCCCAGCACGAAACGACTTCAACAGCTCCCCGCTGTCCGGGTCGCGCCCGTCCAGCAGCATCTCCAAACCGCCGTCACGCAACCGCTTCGAAGAACATTTCGTGCCATCCGCGTAACGATGGAAGCGCAGACCGTCAGAATGCTCGCCAAGGTACGCTTCGAGGCCCTGTCCGGCCTGATTGCAGCCTTTCAGGTACTCCTCCAGGGAACGCCCCCCGGTGGTGACCTTGACGATATGCCCACGCATGACACCAATTCTACCCCGTCGCCACGTTGGATACCGGCTTGCCCACGCAGTGGGCATAAGTACCTTGCTATTGATTAATGATTGGAGTTTTGTGGGTGAGGTATCGGGTCGGATGATGCTGCTGGAATATGGTGGGTCGTATGGATATGCGTATTGGGGTTGGTGATGGCGTGGGGGATACGGGCGGTTGATGTGTGATCATGCGGTGGATCGGCTGGCGGATGGATAGAATTGGATACGCATCGGGCATTGCATATGGAAAGGACGCATACCAATGGATGACGCGATGTACGACATGCAGACCGGCTCGCAGAACGACGGCGCGGGGCACGAGCCCGTGAAGCGCAAACCGGTCCGCCCGGCCGAGCTGCGCCTGGACGACTCCAAGGAGAACCTCGGCCTCGAACGGGTCGATTACGGCTACCTCTCCCCATACCTCGAAACCCAGGAGACACCCGCGGACAGGGTCGCGCGCCGGCTGATAGCCACCCCGTCGATGCACAGCCACAGGGACAACCCCCAATGGTGGAGCCTCCCGGTCGGCCACATCGGCAGGATCAAGGCGCAGAAGACCGCCGCACGATGGGCCAGGGCACGCACGCTCGACGGCAGAACGGTCAAATTCTCCGCCGTCGCGTTCCCGATCCGTGACAGCGACAAGAACCTCTGGGGCGTCGCCATCAGCTACGACCCCGCCGACCAACCGGCCACCGAACCGCACGAGCCGACAGCCGATCACCCCACATTCGACACCGGACATTGACCGGGAGTACGGGCGGGCACTGCAAGGGGATGCGTCTGGCGGACGTGTCCCCTTGCCCGGCTAGCCGAGGGCACATACCTACCTAAAGCCCTTGACTTGCTTAGGGTCGCCTCATGATCCTCAACGTATCCTCGACCAACAGAGTAGCCGCCGCGATGTAGATCGCCCATCGCCAGTGGACACCGATACCGACTAGCGCGGACGTACGTTCGATAAGGTTCCAAAACGGCGCAATCATTTCCATGACGGCGTCTATGCAGATAGCAAAGTTCCGTTGAAATTCCAACGATTTAACAGTGCGTTCCGTATATCTAGAACCGCCGCTCAATCCTATTCCTGCAAGGACTGGGGTCACAGCGCGTACCTAAAGCCCCTCGAATGGTGGCTAAAGCCCACGTGAGTTATCCACATCCGGCAGAGGTCCTTTCAAAATTCGCTCTCTAAGTATCTGTATATCTGTATATCTGGGACCCCCGCTCAGCCCTACTGCCACAAGGGCTAATGACACATTGCGGTGGCTAAAGCCCCTCAAATGGTGGCTAAAGCCCCTCAAATGGTGGCTAAAGCCCCTCGCGGTGGCTAAAGTACACGCTCATTGGTGGCTAAAGTACACGCAGTTATCCACCGAACGTACCTAAAGTACACGCATGTCGGTGGCTAAAGTACACACCTGCCCTGCTAGCATGGTGGCTAAAGTACACACCGAAATTTGGTATAAAAATGCCCCCGCGAGGCTGGCACCTCCGAAGGCATGGCAACCACGTTAACTAGGAGCGTGATTAGCAATGGTCGATGATACCCGTTCCGGGGAACTGACTCTCCCGGAGGACGAACCGTGGATGTCACACGGCTTCATTTCCAAGATCGCCGCGCAGGTCTCCCTGCCCTACAGGAGGCCCAAGGACAACGCCAGAGAGATAGTCCGGCGTAATGGCAATCTGGTGGTCCGGTTCATCAGTGGCGAGGATTGTCTGCCTTACGGTAAGTATCCGCGCCTATTCGAGCTGTGGGCGTGCACGATGATCAAGACGAATAACCCGTGCTTCGACCCGGAAACGAACGTATTACATCTGGGCACCACGTTCCGCGAGTTCCTGCGCATGATTGACGTGCAGGTCGGCGGACGGCAGCTTAAATCCATCAAACCCCAACTGGAGCGTTTGTTCGCCTGTTCCTACCACATCTCCAACAACACCGAGAACGAGACGAACATGCGCAACTTCGTCGTCGCCGAGAAATCACGCATCGATTGGCTGCGGAATGAACCGCAGTCCCACGGCCTGTTCGAGAACTGGGTGCAGCTGAGCCAAGGCTACGTGGATATGCTGCGCGACCATCCGGTGCCGGTCGACCTCAAGGTGATAGCCAGGCTCCGCAAACCGATGGCGATCGACGTGTACTGGTGGCTGACCAAGCGCGTCTACAACCTGCACGAGCCGGTCACGATCACCTGGCAGCAGCTTTACCGGCAGTTCGGCAGCGATACCAAAGAGCTGTGGAAGTTCAAGCAGAATTTCAAGGATGCTGTGGCCGAGGTCGTGGAGGTGTATCCGTGCAGGATCACGTTGGGGCCGCAGCGGGTGACGGTGTTCCCGAACCGGACGAGCGTGCCCACGGTGGCGCAGGCCAGGGCCGTGGAGCGCCGTAGGCGTCGCGAGGCCCCAGCGAGGCCCGCGGAACGGCGGGAGAGCCCGCGTGAGGACGTGGAGGCCCGGTGGATCGAGGTCAGGGGCTGGGGCAACGTGTGGATGACGTCGGAGCTGTTCGACGTGGGTCAGGCGCGCGCCCATCTGGAGGGGGCCGTCGATCCCGTTTCGTGCCCGGTGTGCGCCTATGACGAGCGTAACCGCGCCCTGCACGGGTACATGCAGGAATCGTTGTTCTGAAACGGCAAAGCCCGTCCGGGCGCGGAGGTTCTAGCGGCCGTGTCCGCGCCTCTGGGGCGGTTGCGCCTGCCATGGGTCGATCTGCCGCTGTTCGGCCTCCTGCTGGCCTGTGCGCCTGTCTGCGCGCTGCCTGATCTCCCTGAGCAGGTCGGCCTTGGTCCTGGGGGCGCTTCGCTCCTCGAACGGGCCGCTCTCCCCCAGGTCCTCGGGCTCGCTCAGGTCCAACGGCTCGTCACCGGACGGCTCGGGTCGGTTCATGTCCTGCGTCGGGTCCTCCGCCGCCCGTTCACGCTGTTCGGCCATGCGCAGTGCGAGGGCCTTCACCTGTTCGGGGCTTGGCTTCTCGCCCTCGGCCCGCTCGGCCTGTTCGAGCCGCCTCTCCAGTTCGTCCACGAGGCCGGTCCTCGGCTGCATGTCGTGGTCGTGGATGGCCTTGGTGGCCCTCATGCGGAACCTGTTGGCCTGGTCCCAGTCGCTCGGGATGTCGGTGTCTTCGAGCCATGGCACCGCCCCGCGCAGCTTCTCGGACTGCTCCCCGGCCACCTGTTCGGCGTTCCGCAGCAGCCTGCCGCGCTTGAAGACGTTCGCGTCCCTGGCCTCGCGCGAGGCGGCTCGCGCCACGTCGATGATCTGCTTGGCGGCCTCAAACTCCTCGGTGCCGTGGCTCCTCCACCACTCCTCGCGGTTCCTCACGTCGGCCCTCGCGTCCATGAGTTTTCCGCGGATCGCTGCCGTGTGGTCGGCCTTGTCGGCTTCGAGCTGGCGGCGCGCGTCGCCCTCGAAGTAGCGCCAGTTCGGCTCCCTGGCCGGTTCCGGCCTCGCCTGGCGTTGGCGCAGCTGCCTGATCTTGGCGGCGAACAGCTCGCCCAGGCGGTCGAATATCCGTCCGAGTTCGGTGCGGATGGCGGTCAGCAGGCTGTTGCTGCGCCTGATCTCACGGTTGGTCTGGCACCTCTCGCTGACGCCTCCGGCCCGTTCGATGGCCCTGGCGGCGTATCCCTCGTGGATGGTGGGTTCGAGGTCGCTGCCCTGGTCTTCGAGGCTCCTGTGGTCGATTCTCGCGGTCTCGTCCAGCCGCGCGTTGCAGGTGTTCGCCCAGGACTCGCGCAGGGCCTTGAGCTTGGCCTTCCGGTCGAGCGGGTTCAGGGACACGCTCGTGCGCTTCCACTGCCTGCGGCCCCGCTTGTCGGTCTTCTGCCTGCCGGTCTCGGGGTCGATCAGCGGCACCCGCTCGCCCCGCTCGTCCAGCACGTACTCCATGCGCTGCTTGAGCCGGGCCCAGCCGCCCGTGGCCGGGTCGATCTGCCGGTTGGCGACGAGGATGTGCGCGTGCGGGTTGTTGCCCCGCCCGTCGTCGTGGATGGCGTAGGTGGCCGCGTAGCCGTCCGCGTTCAGGTTCTCGCGGATGTACTCCTCCAGCGCCTGCACGCGCTGCCTGGGGGTGAACTCGCGCGGCAGGGCCACGACGATCTTCTTGGCCGGCCTCGCCGTCCGGCCGGTCTCGTGCAGCTCGACCGCGTTGAACAGCACGGCGGGGTCGGCGTACTCGGCCGGCGCGCCCTCCGGCAGCAGGGTGCCGACGCGCAGCACGCGCTCCTTGCGCCCGTAGTCGTAGGTCTCGCCGCGACGCTCGTCATGCACCCGCCTGCCGCTGATGTACGAGAGCGTGGCCGTGGCCTTGGAACCGCTCGCGCGGCTCACGTTGGAGACGGACAGATGGTAGATCGCCATCGGCTTCGGCTCCTTTCGTGATCGGCCAGGGCGGCGGGGTGCGGGGCGGCGGCCCTGCGGCAAGGGGTTCCCAGGGGTGCGGCGAGCACCCGCTGGGCCTGCCGGGAGGCTCCCCCGGAAGGGTGGGAATCCAAAGGGCAACGCCCGTGGCCCCCGGAGGGCGCGCTTACGGAAAATGCAACCTCCGGTTGCATGTAAGTGCGCCCTAATCTTTGATTAGGGATTTCCTTGCTGGTAGAATCATATCACCATACGGATGATGCAGACCATGTAAGGAGCCGTTTCGATGGTGAAGAGCCTGGATGAGCAGATCAAGTCCCTGCAGGAGAGGCAGGCCCAGCTCAAGGCCCGCGAGGACGACCTCATGGCGCGGCGCAGGGAACGCGAACGCAAGGCCCGCACCAAGCGCCTGATCGAGGTCGGCGCGATGGCCGAGTCGGCCGCGGGCTTCGAGGGAGGCGACGAGAGGGCCAAGGAGCGCATAGCCCGCCTCGTGCAGCTCGGCTCGCTGGTGGAAGCCATGTGCTCCACCGACGTGATGGACAACTACACGAGCCGCGAGGACCTCAAGACCACCGTCACCAAGGCCCTGGAACACAACGTCAGAACCAGCGATGGCATGAACTGGAACCTGCACGACCTGGTGTACGAGGCGCTGAGCGAGGAATGGGGCAGAAGGGACGGCGAGATCAGCGACCTCTGGGCGGACGACGGGCCAAGCGGATACCAGCCACCCTCATACGAGCCGGTCAACCCCGAACGCAGGACTCCCCAAACACCCTCCGATGGCCTGATCTGACGTCCAAAAAAAGGCGCCGTGCGCCCTTTTTAAATCTTTTAAAATCTTTTTACATTCTTTTAGGCCCTCCGCAGCCCTTGGAAACATTGGGCTCAGAGGATGTTACTGGGGACAAAAAGGGAGCGAACCGGGGACAAAAAGGGAGCGAACCGGGGACAAAAAGGGAGCGAACCGGGGACGTTGCTAAAATGTGTCTCCTTTTTGATCAAGGTGGGGACTCAAATTATTTGTGGACTAACTTAATTTGAGTCCCCCATAGGAGCTATGCTAAGGCCATGTCCAATGAGATCGTGAAGTTCAGCAACCAGTTCAACAACGTGGCACTGAAGAAGTTCGACGCCGTGCACCTGGACGTGCTCATGGCGATCGCCTCAAGGGTGAGGGAGAAGGGCACGGCCACGGTGGAGTTCTCGTTCGAGGAGCTGCGCGGCCTCATGCGGCTGAGGAAGAACCTGACCAACAGGCAGCTGGCCGACAAGATCGTGCAGACGAACGCGCGGCTGCTGGCGTTGAACTACATGTTCGAGGATTCGGGCAAGATCATCCAGTTCGCGCTGTTCACGAAGTTCGTTACCGACCCGCAGGAGGCGACCCTCGCGGTTGGGGTCAACGAGGAGTTCGCGTTCCTGCTCAACGACCTGACCAGCCAGTTCACGCGCTTCGAGCTGGCCGAGTTCGCCGACCTCAAAAGCAAGTACGCCAAGGAGTTCTACCGCAGGGCCAAACAATACCGCAGCTCCGGAATCTGGAAGATCAGCCGCGACGAGTTCTGCCGACTGCTCAGCGTTCCCAAATCCACAGCCGAGCAAGTGAGAGATCTCAACAAACGAGTCCTCAAGCCGATTATCGAGGAGTGTGGGCCACTCCTTGGACTGAAGATCGAGCGCCAGTACGTGAAACGCAGGCTGTCGGGGTTCGTGTTCACGTTCGCCCGCGAGACCCCTCCGGTGATCGACGCCAGGCCCGTGGAGGCGAGGAAGGCGGAGGATGCGGGCCATTGGACGAGCGTCGCCGGGTACGGCGAGGTGTTCACGACCACTGAGCTGTTCGACGTGACGGCCGCGCGTGACCACTTCGACGGCACCGTGGAGGCCGGGGAATGCCGTTTCTGCGCGTTTGACGCTCGCAACCGCGAACATCATGCGCAGAACGCCGGAAAGCTGTTCTAGCGGCCGTGTCCGCGCCTCTGGGGCGGTTGCGCGCTCCATGGGTCGATCTGCCGCTGTTCGGCCTCCCGCTGGCCTGTGAGCCTGTCCGTGCGCTGTCTGATCTCGTTGAGCAGGTCGGCCTTGGTCCTGGGGGCCTGGCGTGATTCGAACGGGCTGGCCTCTCCCCAGTCCTCGGGCTCGCTGAGGTCCAGCGGCTCGTCGCCGGACGGTGCGGGCCGTTTCGTGTCCTGCGTCGGGTTCTCCGCCTGCGCGCGTTGTTCGGCCATACGCAGTGCGAGGGCCTTCACCTGTTCGGGGCTTGGCCGTTCGCTCTCGGCCCGTTCGGCCTGTTCGAGCCGCCTCTCCAGTTCGGCCACGAGCCTGGTCCTCGGCTGCATGTCGTGGTCGTAGATGGCCTTGGTGGTCCTCATGCGGAACCTGTTGGCCTGGTCCCAGTCGGCCGGGATGTCGGCGTCTTCGAGCCACGGCACCGCCCCGCGCAGCCTCTCGGACTGCTCTCCGGCCACCTGCTCGGCGTTCCGCAGCAGCCTGCCGCGCTTGAAGATGTTCGCGTCCCTGGCCTCGCGCGAGGCCGCCCGCGCCACGTCGATGATCTGCTTGGCGGCCTCGTGCTCCTCGGTGCCGTGGCTCCTCCACCACTCCTCCCGGTTCCCCACGTCGGCCCTCGCGTCCATGAGTTTTCCGCGGATCGCGGCCGTGTGGTCGGCCTTGTCGGCTTCGAGCTGGCGGCGCGCGTCGCCCTCGAAGT
>ERZ827363.2128-NODE-2128-length-17737-cov-4.543321_pt1 | contig 17737 bp, 23 predicted proteins | sample MGYA00519776_ERZ827363 | MGnify/ENA primary metagenome ERZ827363 (study PRJEB31778, sample SAMEA3449288) | human gut metagenome | biome: human gut; feature: human-associated habitat; material: faeces | place: United Kingdom | collected 2010/2012 ...
GATGAATTGATTGAACTTCCGAGAATGATAAAAAAGGCAAATGAAGAACTGCTTGCTACAGGGGCACATTATTGTTTTGAGCGTCTGGCAAATGGAGATGAGCAGTTGAAAATTGTAAAGCAGGAAATTGAAGAACTCCGCATTTCCCTCCGTGAGAAAACGGAATGGAAAGATGATTTAGAGGAGAGTATGGACAGTGCCTATTCTTTGATGCATGGGTTGTTAGGTCATGACGTAATGAATTTATATGATAAAAGGAAGGGAAAAGAATGATACTTGGAATTGGTGTAGATTCCATTGAGATTTCCCGTGTTTTAAAAGCGATGGAAAAAGAGCATTTTGTCCATCGCATTTTTACGGAAAAGGAACGGGCGGAGATGGAACACGCAAAAAGGAGAGGTGCTTCTGATTTTGCCGGGAAAGAAGCGGTAGTAAAAGCATTTGGTACCGGCTTTGCGGGCATTGATGCCTGTGAAGTGGAAATTCTGCGAAGAGAAAGCGGTGCCCCCTATGTTACGCTTTATGGTGCAGCGAGAAAAAAAGCAGAAGAAATGGGGATTACCGATTGGAAGATTTCTATCACAAATACAAAGGAAGTTGCGACGGCATTTGTGATTGCTGTGGCAGACGATGTAAAAGAATAGAAAGAAGGGACTTTTATGAAAGAGATGTATTCCGGTGAACAGGCGAAAGCAATTGATACCCATGCAATTGATACAATGGGGATGCCAAGTCTTGTTTTGATGGAAAAGGCAGCTCACAACTTATTTCTGAAATAATCTGATTTTTCTTGTCAATATTGCTAATATGAATATTCGCAGTATAGTTTAAATTAGATGCTCTATTATGCTCTTCTTCAAGATATCGTATTAAACTGTCTTGATTTTGTTCTGTTTTAGTAGAGTTTGTTAGAGAATTTGTTACTTTAAATACCATTTTAACCCTCCTGAGTTTTGTTCATAAGGTTTTTAGTTCCCTTTATTTTGTTTTAGAAAGTTCTCTAAATCTTCTATAGATTCAAAGCCATATTCTTTGAATATTTCTGATTGCCTTTTAATTTCTAAATCAGCTATTTCTTTTTTCAAGGTTGCAATTTTCGCATTAACTTTTTTCTGTTTCTCCTCCTCTTTTCGTAAAGCCTCTTTTTTAGCGTTTAATTTCTTAGTAACTTGTGTTTCTGTCATTGTTATATTCTCCGTTATATTTATTACTTAGCATGGACATTTGTCCGACTTCTGTCTGGACATTTGTCCGATCTTTGTCTGGACTTTTGTCCGATCTTCGTCTGGACATTTGTCCGACTTTTGTCTGGACATTTGTCCGACTTTTGTCTGGACATTTGTCCGATAAAGAGATTATCTCTCGTATTTTTGTAGCCATTCAGTCACTTTATGTTTATCATATAAAGTGACCCCATCAATAACAATATGAGGCATTCCTTCACGTTGCCATTTGATAACTGTAGTTGTAGAGACATCTAACCAACGAGTTAAACCAGCCATACGTACAAAAGGTTTATAAAGCTCTTTATCTTGAAATGATTTTTCTATTGCCTTTTGAATCATATCCTCATATCGAGCTAACAACTTTTTTTCTGTTGCTTTTGGCAAGTTAATTGTAAATTTTTCTATCATTTCATTTTCTGTCATTTCATCCACCTCCTTTATATATAATATCATTTATAATTATATTTGTCAATATAATTATAAATATTTTATTTTTCTGCTTCTTCTTCTGTTAGTTGTGGTTCTGAACCACTAGCACTATTCAACAAATACCATTTGTCACAATGTACTTTATAGTATTTTCTTGAATATTCGCTTTTTTTACTAATAGTGGTTTCTAGTCGTCCTATAACCTGTATAAGATCACCTTTTCTAGCATAGGTTACAAACTTATCAGCAAATGTATTAAGTAGCACACACTCAATAAAATCTGCTGTATATTTGCCATCTTCACCTTTTCGATCTCTCTGAGATGCTAGGGTAAAATTACATACCCTAGCTCTTTCACTAATTTTTTTTATTTCAGGATCTTCTACTAATCTTCCTGTAAGATTAATACAATTATTCATGTTGCTCCTCCGTTTGTCCTGTTTGATCAGGTTTTTCAGTTTGTTCATCTTGTATGAATCCTGTATCTAACATTAAATTATCTCCATCTACAATATTTTGAGATACGATATCAGATACAAGAAATTTCCCATCTGAGTTGCTATAAGTTAATTTATAAGTTGCTTTAGCAGTTATTCCTTTCTGAGCAAGCTCTTTAGAATCTAGAGTTTTTTTAGAATCATATAGATAATTTACAACTACTAGAGCTGTATTTTTTTTATTATTGATATAAATATCAGATGATTCATAAGTATAATTTACATAATACCCTTTATACGCTTGTTGACTAGACTTCTTTTCAAGTTCTGTCAATTTATCATAAAGTCCTGTTGTTACATATGATTTATAGCGTTCATCATTCTCCCCTAACTCTTTCTTTGTAAAGTAGGAAATAAGAAACTTCTCTACTTCTTTTTGAGTAAGTTCCTTATTCGTTACTTTTACTTGTTTAGGAGCATTATCTTTTTGTTTTGAACCGTGACCAATTTGACCAAATCCAAAACCAACAAGAAATATCACAATAACCCCAACTACATACAAGGTTATTTTAAACATTTTAACTTTAAATTGATCTACCATTTTTTCTCCTATTCTAATGGTTTTCTACTGGGTCTAAAGAAACCACTTCACAGTCATTTATAAGCCATTTACCAGACTCTTTATCCCGTTTATAAGATAGTTTTAAACTGTATTCATTCGTCATAGAAATCTTATTAGATTCTGTAACATCTGGATCTTTTTCATAAGCATCATAACTATATTTTGCTGTCACATAAACTACATTATCATCTTGTCCTAAATAGGTTTTAGATGATTTATACTTGAAATTTCTCATGTTCTGTATTCTATATTTCAGCATTGGTTCTTCCTCTAGCATAACTTCATGATTATATGCCGAGGTTGTCATGTATTTTTTATATTCTGATCGATTAGATCCAGGTTTCTTTTTTGTAAAATAAACTTTCAAAAAATCAACAACATACTCTTTACTAACCTTATCGGTTTTTGAAATATCCTGATTAGTTTTACTTGACTGTCCACTAGAAAGCAGAAGCACAAATATTGCAACTAAACAGATCACTGCTATAGTAACCCCAAATACAAACTTTTTTATAAACTTGTTATTTACCATAAAATTCACCTATTTTTTTACTGAAATTTCCTGATTTTGAGTTAGAGTTCCCTCTTTGATGATATATCCTGATGGATCTATACTATCTCCTCCTGCAACGGTTGTAGAATTTGACACTTCAAAATGACAATGGAAGATGGTTGTTTGTCCTGAATGACCTAATAAAGCAATTTGCTGACCAGCTTTAATCTCTTGACCAGAGCTAAAATTAGGAACTTCTTTCAAATGTCCATAGTAAGCCATTTGATTTGTATCTTTAATCTTAATCATGATATAGTTACCACCGATTCCTGATGAACCTACAGCATAAACTGTACCGTCTGTAACGCTATAGATTGGATAATCATGAGGTAATACGGTTGTTCCATACTGTACCCCTACAGGCGATAAATCGACCCCTGTATGACCTAGATTTTGCCCTGTAATGGTATATAATGATGCTCCTGCCCCTTGTGACCAAGGAGTTCTTCCAAATGGTTGCATAACCCAAAAATCAGTATCAAAGATAGGAGCATATTTTCCATTTCTATTAATAGATCCTTTATATTTTCCACCTGATGGATTTTTAAGGTAATCTAAAACTTGTTTAGCATAGGCTTGCCGTTGTGTTGCTTTATCTCCTGAATTTCCCTCCCAATAGGTAGCAAATTCATTAGCTACACTTGCAACATCTTGACTATCATCTGCACCTGCAATTTTCTTAGCGTACCCTTGATGGTAACCATCATCACCATTAAAGATAAAATCTATTTGAAGTTCTAAATCATACCATTTTTTATTCTTACTTTTTGCGTATTCAAGTAATAATGTATGTCTTCGACCTCCATCTGAGGTGTCTGTAAATTGTCCCAAACCTAAACCACGGTGGATAATATTAGCATATCTTCCACCATAAATAGATGGACCACCTATTTCTAACCATTGAGGATCGTCCCATGATGAATCCGTTGCCCCTACTGGTGGACTTAAATAGTCACCTTCTGCTCTTTTTGGATTAATGCTACTTTCTACCCAGAAGTTACCTAGAAAGGCTGCTGCTCCCGTTTTAGTTGTTTTTGGATAGTATTTCTTCATAAGGTTATAGACTTGATCAATTCTTTTTGAAATATCTGCGTCCATATCTACTGAGGTTGTCACAGTAGTTTTTTGCCGATATTCGACAAATTGAAAATAGAAACCTGGATTGACTAAAACCCAAACTCTATTATCTTTAGCTTTGTATCCATAGTTGGATTTATTATCCCTGATATCTTTAAGCCATGCAGAATCACTATCGTCAACTTTACCGTACTCTTTAGCATAAGCTATTTTTTGTTCAACAGAATCCTTTTTCACAGTAGCAATTTCCTTACCTGATTCTACCGTTTCACCATCTTTTACTTTGATATTTTCAACATCATAAAAAATGAATTTTGAATCTTTAGTAGTGATGATAATATTTTCTGTCTTAGTATCTTCGTTTAAAAGGTCTTTCTTTGTAATCGAGATTTTACCATCTAAAGGAGCATATAATTTACTATTAGGTTGAGTTTGGATAGTTGTTGTTGGATCAATTGTATCTTTATCTTTATATCCATATCTACTAGTGATATAAACGACCCCTGATGGTTCTGAAGCAGATAACGGATTATCAAGCTCTATATAGCCAGAATATTTACCCGTTTCTTTCTGAGCTTCTAAAATATCGTTATAGTCGTTATAATCATCTTTGTCCAAAATCATCCATTTCTTACCTGATCCACCAGGTTTATATAGATCTTTCATCTCTTTTAGATTATCTTTATCATCATTCAATGAAAGCCAGATATCATTCAGAGCATCAGAATAGTGATTGAATCCAAAGAATCCACTAATAGCACCACCTGTACCATCACCCCAACTTGCATCTGGTTCCCATTCACCACCATATCTGTAGTTCATAAAGCCTAAAATATCATCAATGTTTGTATAGTATTCAACATCTGAATTTGACTTTTCTCTATCAGTTTTTGAAATTTGTAGCCATGATTGATTTAAAGTAAATTCTGTTTGTTGTACAACATTGCTAGAGAATATAGAGCTAATTGCAACTAACAGCACCATGATGAATCCTAATCCACCTGTTACCATTAATGAAACTGGATTTGCAAGCATAGCTACAACTGCTTTTGCCATCAACACAGCCGATTGTCTAGCAATCTGCATTGATCTATGTAAGGCTAATTGCATTGATCTAGTTGCTGTCGCAGTTGCTTTTGATTGTCTTAAAACAGTTACGCTTTTTTTGGTAAATCTAGCACCTTTACTTATTGTTTTTGCTGTACTCTTACCAACATATTTACCACCTCTACCTGTTTTCTTAAGCAGTTTGAGAGTGTATTTTGAAGCACGCTTATTATTTTTGAATTTGTAATACATTTCTACAGCATCTTGCGTGACATCATTTTGTCTTAAAGCTGTTCTACTAACTTGTCCAAGAGCATTTTTAACAGCATCAGATGAAGCACTAGAAACCTTAGAAATTGTGTTTGCATTTGCCTTTTTTAAATCCTTTTTTGACTTCACAACTGATTTTCGTTGAGAAGTGTCTTTTTTATCAACTGTATGTGTCCTAATGGATTTTACATTTGATGATTTACGACTTGTGTTTTTTTGTTCTTTTTCACTCATTTCTCATTCCTCTTAGAAAAAAATCCCTCAAGGAATGAGGGATTTTTTAGATCTTCTTATAAGCATCAGTACCAACAATTTCAAAAAGTTTAGTATTTTTTGGAATTGGATTTTCAAAAGGTACAGCTATATTATGGTTCGCAATAATTAAGCCCGTTCCTTTTGCTTTTGGTTTTTCAATAAAACGGATAAGGGCAGGTGTCAAATTGACTACTTCTGTTAGTTCTCTAATATCAGTTTTCTTTTGTTTCAACAAAACAATAAAGTCACTATTAGACAATAACTTTCTTCCCTGAGAGCGTTCTAACAAGGTCTCAACGTTTTGTGTGATCCCTGTTGGAATAGCACCATATTTACGAACACGGGCATACAGATCAGTAAAGAATTGTGCCTGATTTTCCGTTTGAAATTGATTCTGCATTTCATCAAAATAAATACGGGTTGTCAGCTTACCTTGATTATTTACGACCTGATTCCAGATATAGTCTTGCACCACCATCAGAGCGAACGATTTTAATTTACCTGTCAGCTTCTTTAAGTTGAAAATAACTACTTTATCTGTAATATCAACGTTTGTTTCAAAAGAAAATACGTTTTGAGAACCTTTAGTATATGATTCGGATTTAAGGGCTAACTGTTTTGCAACTGGTTCAGGTTGTTTTAAAAGAATGTCATGCCAATCTGACAAGGTAGGTGTTCGATCTGTAATTTTCTCATAACAAAGACGAGTAACACGGTCAATCATTGAGAAATCTTCATCAGTTACTTCTGATAAAATATTTTCAAAGAATCCCATGATAAGAGATGCTTTTTGTCCAATAGGATCTAGTCCATCTTCATTAGAGAGAGCATCTTCATCAGGTAGATCCATCAGATTTAGATGTGTATTTGAACCTGGGAAGATATCAATTAGTTGTGCCCCAAATGCACGACCAATATCTGAGTATTCATCTTCTGGGTCAACGATTATCACACGATCCTCAGGATATTTTAGAATTGTTGGAATAACTTCATTAGCTTTTACAAATACCGATTTACCTGATCCTGATGAACCTAAAACAACTCCTGATGCAGTATTTAGATCCCGTTGGCGATCAAGTGTTATAACGTTATTTGAGAGTTGGTTTTGACCGTAGTAAATAGCTGTAGGGCTATCCGACTGTAAGTCTGTATTAGTAAATGGAATTTGAGTAGCAATATTAGCAGTCGTCATATCCCGTAGATAGTTACGTTTAATATCTAGATATGCTTTACCAATCGGTAGGATTGTATTTAACGCTTCTTCTTGATGATAATTCACTACATCAAAATCTAAAACGTGTTTCCGTCCAACTTGTTTTACACGGTTGATATAATCTGCCAATTGTTCTTCTGTATCAGCTTTAAGCATCACGCAGATTACCCCAGAGAAAATCTTTTGGTCATTATCTTCAATTTCAGTTTTCCATTTAAGAGCTTCTTCTGTCGTTTGTTTAGCAACACCAGAAGATGCTAATTCTCCTGAAACTCCACCTTTAAAGGCTTGTTTTTGAGATTTAACCATATCCATTTTCGCTTTTGCTTCAATGGTATTAATTTCTCGCAATGTTTCGCCAATATTATGTGGAATGACCTGAATATTAATAACCATTTCAATCCCAATATCCGTCAGGCTTTTAATCAAGCGATCATTAAGAAATGATGGATAATGACGAATATATAGAACTGATGCAAACTTATCATCTAACATGAATTGATCTTGTTTAAACCAAATTCTATTAGGCGCAATGAATGATTTTGTAGTTAATCCTGAAATGCGAACATCATTATAATCAACATCTAAATAAGGATTCCCACGTAAGATATCACCAAAGATATTTAATCGTTCTGATCCATTTAAAGGCTTGATATTAATATCAACCGTTTTAAATTGTTCAGTCAAATTGTTCTCGATATCTTTTAATTTTGAGTATGCTGTTTTAATATCGTGTGAATCAGTTGAAACCGTGATGAATTTTTTAACTTGAAAATTCTTCTGATCGGTTGCAAACCGTGAAGCAATCATTTTATTGTACTCGCTTCTCAAATCGTCATTTTTATCACCTGTCAACTCATAAGTGATCTTATCCAACATATTTGACGGAATCGGACGGTTTAGGATTGTTAATTGATATACATTATCTGAATCAAACCCATTCAGGCACTCAGCGTAATTATCAATAATATCAATCTTATCATCTTCTGTAACTGTTAAGTAGTTAGCATCTCCTAATTCCCATGTCTTAGAATAATACTCTCCTGTTATGTGCATCATTCCATCTTCAAACAATGAAGTATATTTAATTGTATTCTGTGAGCTAGGTTTCATTGCATTTTGCAATTGTTTAGCCCTTGCTTTTTCTGCCTTACTCAAAGGTGTCTTGTTCGTTCCATTCGTGGACACCTTTTTCTTGCGTAAATTTAAGATCATTTAAGTCCTCACTTTCAAATTCTGTCATGTATGATCTTTCTTGTATGGTAAACTTAAATTTCAAAATATCTTTTACAATTGTTTCTTTCTCCAATCCATATAGGACAAAGGGAGGGCAAATAATAATTAATGATAGATACATTAGAATATCTGGTAAACCAAGTAAGGAAATCACAACTGATAATCCTACTCCTAAAGATAATCCAATAATCATTAAAAACATTCTAAAATTCATTCCACCACTTTTAAAAGAACTCAATGGTTTTAGAAATTCAGATCCTAGTTTATTCATGTATATTCCTTTCTAGCTTAGTTTACTTGTAGTAATGATTTTGCCATTCTTTGTGAACCAAATAGCATAACCAAGAATACAATACATTTACCTAAATAAGTAAATCCAGCTACAAAGTCACCTAGCCATGATCCTTTATCAATAGTGATAAGAGAATCTGCATTAATTCCTGACCAAACCACAAATAGTAGAACGATCACAACTCCTTGTAAAGCAATAGCTCCACAGCGTTTAAAGAAACCAATCGCAATATCTCGTGTTCCATCATTCATAAAGAACGCTACAATAATAGGAGCGATTCCTTTGAGAAGATACATCTCAATAAACCTTAATAGTGTAATAAGGTTAGTAGAAAGTACGGTTATACCTCCTACAAGAGTACACAAGATATTTACAAAGATCTTAATGAAGAAGTTTCCCTTTTTCCCGTTTTCCCACTTGAAAACATCTGCAACTGAGGTAGACCCCACAAGGTGAGCCATAGCGTTACAGACCCAGATAATAGCATCAAATATTTTTGCTGAATTATAACATAAGAACAAAGCTATAACGTATTTGATGCCAATTTCAAGAAACAATCTCCATGTCACATCTCCTCCTTGATTCCTGATAAACTTATACCAAGAAGCCATTTCCAAAAAGAAGAGTATCAGAATAATCAATACCCCTATTGCCATTAGTGCTTTATTAGCACTTTCAACAGCAGTATTTGCACCTGGGCTATACTCTGATAAACCTTTCTGCATGTTATTTATAATATCTTTCATGTCTTTCCTTTTTACTATAAATAAAAACCCCTTTTCAGGAGTTTTTGCTAGTTATCATTTGATAGCTTGTAACGAAGATTAATAGATGATAATACAACAGCGACTATCACAATAAGAGTTACATCAAATTCAAGATGAATAAAGAAGTTTATTGAGTTTGTTTTCAAAAAATCTGATCCTAAAATAAATTCAACTATATTCTTTAATATCGGAACTGATGATATATCATTGATTTTAAAAATTGAAATAATTGCTGAAACTATTAAAGCAATACCAATTTTTGAAACAATCCAAACAACAAATAATGTAATGACCATTAGTATTAAATCCTTTAGAAAAAGGAATAGAATAAATGGTGCTGAAATAATTAATGTGAACAACTTTAAAAGACCTCTCAAAATAGAAGGTTTTGATTTTGTATAAGTTGTTTCTTCAACTATTTCCAGTCTATCATCATTGTTGTAATTCATCTATTATCCTCCTTAAAATACCTTAAAATAATGTATTTTAGAACGAGATAGCTCCTAAAGCTGATACAATGGCTGCTGTAATCCCTGGAATTAGCACAGTCAAAGCACCACCTGAAATCATAGAAGTCATACCTTGATCCATCTGTTGTGGGTTCTGATTTTTTCTTCCTGAGAAGTAATCAAAAGCACCAGTAAGAAGCCAACCTAGAGCTACTACTGTTAAAATAGCTCCTAATCCTGTAATAACTTTTGTTGCAATTTGCATTGTTTTATCTCCTAAATTATTTGTTAGTTAAAATTGTCCTAATTAGTTGTTTTTTTTCTTTAAAACAGGTAAACTAGATAATAGACCAAGAGCGCCTAAAATAGACAAGGGTAGCGTACTTTGTACGCCTGTTGATGGTAATTCATCACTTGTATATTCAGCAGATTTTGGTGTTTCTGTTGATTCTGTTTTAGTGTTTTTGGGTTGTGTTGCCGGTGCTTTGTAAGTGCCGGTTTTTTTGGGTGTTGCATCTGCAGGTGTTGGTGTTTCAGTAGGTACTACTGGATCTACAGTTGGTGTTGGTTCTGTAGGTTTTGGTGTTTCAGTAGGGGTTACTGGATTTGGTGTTGGTGTTGCATCTGCAGGCTTTGGTGTTTCAGTAGGTGCTACTGGATCTACAGTTGGTGTTGGTTCTGTAGGTTTTGGTGTTTCAGTAGGTGCTACTGGATCTGCTGTTGGTGTTGCATTTGTGATTTTTGGTGTTTCAGTAGGTGCTGTTTCTACTGTTGTTGGTGTCAATACCGTTGGTGTTGGTGTTGTTGGTTTTAACACTACAGTAGGTGCTGTTTCTACCGTTTTAGGTGTTTCAATAGTTGTATTTTCTTGTGCCTGCGCAGATTGAAAACTTGCTAATGTTGAGACACTTAGTAAAACTAGATATTTTTTCATATCTTTCCTCTCTTTTCTTTTTTCTTTTTTTTCGTGCTGTTTATAGCTTGGTAACAGCGAACTCCTCTAGCTGTTTTTAAAAAAACTTTATACGCTCTTTTGAGTGTGCTTTAATGTACTAGCCCGGTCTATCAATGGATAGATATACGCTAAATTCCCTTTCTCCTTATCCGTAGGCTAACTGATCGGAATTTAGGTTTGTATTCAGTTTTCAAAGGTCTAATTATTTAAGGTTTACCACCTTATCAATCAATAGAATTTTTCTGTTGATTGATAAGGCAATAATTCCTTTCTTCATAATTATATTGTACCACCACTAAATACATTTGTCAATATATTTGTAAATATATTTATAATTATATTTACTTTTTTTGTGCTTGAATTATAAAATTTTAGCAAAAAAGGCTGATTTATTGATAAACAGCCTTGACATAAAAACTTATTAAAGTTAAAATACAAATGCTGAATAATCAAAAGTGGTTTTTTTGATATTCGGTTGGGCAGACATTCCCGTGTCTGCCTTTTATTTTGTTTTAACAGCTTCTTTAGATTTATTCTAATTTAATAGTTTGAAATTAAAGTTATTATACATTTATTTAATGTATAGCGCAAGTAAAAGATCATTACAAAAATGTTACAATTGCTCAATCATTGTATCTAAAAATGCAGAATCAGAAGTAAATCCTTTTTGTCGAGCGATTTCTGTCAATTTAGATCGATTGCTAGGTTTAAGCGTAAATTGAAATTGTTTCTTTTTCTCTTTTTCAATAGCACTAATGTTACTTAAAAAATCTGATTCAGCAACTGCTGTTTCTTTTTTTTCTTCAATAGTTTCTTTTACCGCCTGAGCGATCTTAGTGTTTTTGCTTTCAAATGCCATATATTTATTCTCCTCTCTCTATACCTATCTTATCATTTATATTTTTATTTGTAAATATAAATATAAATCTATTTAGCATCTTCATCTAAACATTTTTTCATATTGTTAAATGCTAGATTTGTTTCTTTAAAGAATTTTAAATGACTGTTGTATTGGCTATCTTTTTCCATTTCGCTAATAGGTAACATTTCTAAAGTCGTCTTGTTAAATAACTCTTTCTCAGAGAACAATGAAACAACCTCAGGATCTCCCTGAATGACCTCTAAAAGCTCTTTAGATGATTTTGTATTATGTTTAATCATATTAGCCAAGAATACCAACTTAGCTGTAACATAAGATTCTCTAGTAGCATAATCAATACATTCTTTTTTAAACTGTTCAAGACGAGTGCTTAAATCAAATTTTGCATTATAGCCGTACTGAGATGGAATAATTGGACTAAATAGAACATGACTAACTACAGTGGCATTTTTAGTTGCAATTGAAAAATCTGGGCGACAGTCAATAATTACATAATCATACTGATCTAATTCTTTTGCTTCATAATTATCTGACAACCACATATAAAGGAGCATATTTTTATTCGGGTTTGATTCCAATTGAGATTCAACCTGATCTAATTGCATATACCCAGGGATAATACTGATATTTTCTTTAATATCAATAATATCAACTTCCCCACCTACAAAAATATTTTTAACTGTATTTGTAGTGTTATAGATCTTATATGTTTGTGTTAAATTACATTGCAAATCAAAATCAAGCATCAATACTTTATATCCATGATCTGCTAACCACTCACCATAGTTATAGGCTAGGGTTGTTTTTCCTACCCCTCCTTTGATTGCGACAAAACTACATATTTTCATATTTTTTTATCTTTCTTCTTAATCTTTGTCTGTTGAAAATTTCAATTCAGTTTCTTTTAGAAACTCAATATATGCTTTTCTATCTTCTTCATTCCATTCTTCAGTAAAATCATCATTATCTGTCGCAGATTCCAATTTATATTTTTTGAGATATTCAAGATATGCTTTTTTATCTTCTTCACTCAATTCTTCAGGAAAATCAGGATCAATTTCAATTTGTTCTTCTGCCCACTCAATTTTTTCGCCATCATGTTTACTAACTGCAAAGGACAACTCATTTTCTTCAAGGTATTCAGCCAAATCATTAATATCCTTTTCTGTCCAATCTGAACTTGAATCAATATTAAATCCTGCATTAGTCAAACCATCATTCCAATAGCTCTTTTCTAAAGAACAGACATAAATAACTTCACTTTCATTTTCACCGAAACTACCGATCTGACGTACACCCATTTCTCCATCTTCATATAAGAAAAATTCCATTCCATCCCAAGGAATATTTTTAGCAATTTCTTTTGCAACTTCTTTAACACTTGCTTTTACTTTTGGCATTGTTACATTCTCCGTTTTCTTTGATTCTTTTTCATTAAGTATAACACTATAAAATACATTTGTCAATACATTTATAGTTATTTTTATAATTATATTTATAATTATATCTATTTATTGAACTTTTTCCTGTATCTTTGAAATGTTCTTCTATTAATCCCTGTTATGTCCTCTATTTCAGAATATGTATATCCCTGATCCAATAAACTAAACGCATGAACTAATTTAGGATCATCTTGTCTATATAAAGGCTTCCTACCTTTATATCTCCCTCTCTTTTTAGCTAACTCAATTCCTTGCCTTTGTCTTTCTTTAATTCTCTTTCTTTCTGACTCAGCTTGATACTTATAAATCTCTAATATCAGATTTGTCAGCAACCTATTCAAATTCTTATCAGTCACATCATTAAAACTAGGAAGATTCAAAATTTCAAAGACACAGCCTTTATTTTGTAATTCCATCATTAAGTTAGAAAGATCTTCGTTGTTTCTACTTAATCTATCTAACTCAGTAATAACAATTGTATCATTCTCCCTAACATAATCTTTTAAATCGTATAGTCCTTTTCTTTCTATGTTCTTCCCAGAAGAGATATCTTTAAATATCTTCTTACAGCCTTTTTCTTCCAATGCTTTTATCTGTCTATCTAGATTTTGTTGCTTGCTACTAACTCTAGCATATCCTATTTTAGCCATATTCTATAAATCCTTTTTTGCTCAACTCTATTGTCACTCTTATTCTACCACAGAAATATAGAAAAAAGAACAGGACAATAGAGTGTAGTCATTTGTCCTTTTAGAAAAAATCTCAAAAATTCCTGTTTTTTTTACTTTTTATGGCATACTAAGAATATACAAAAAAAAATAGAAAGAGGTAAAAATATGAAATACCCAAATAAATATACTCATGTAGAATTCACTTATACAAATGAATCAGGAAAAGAATTAAAAGGAGAACATGATATTATCGGACGATACACTAAAGAAAAAGTCTTACAAGAACTTAAACGTATGTACAATGATTCAGTAAAACTTGATTTTTGCGGAGTTTTAGACGAAAAAAACAGGAAAAAATCTAACTAAACTATTGCAACTTATTCTAGAATTTGCCAAACTTGAGGTATTCAGAGAGAGCTTTTAGGCAGACTGATCCCCTAAACAGGGGAAAAGACAGCAAATTTTTGCTATCTTGAATCAGTCTGCCTAAATATATTTCCAAACCGTCGGCTATCGTCGGTCGCTATATCAGGGGTTACAAACTTCAAAGGTATCTCAACCCTTGAACGAACTTTTTGCTTGCGTTCATTCCACGCCCTACAAGCTGCCCCTTTCGGGGCTATGTTCGTGTCCTCATCGTGTATTTGACCCATCTCGGCACGTTTCAGCATATCTTATAGAATAATAAGACTTAGCTGGGAGCTACTCAGCATAGCTCATTTTGGAGGTCTTGTGCTGTCACTTTTACCTACTTTCGCCCTCCCCTATTTGTAACCCGTTAGGGGGTGCGAGCGCTTTTGTCAGCAGTCTTTCATGCCTGGAGTGCGCTATCTCAGATTCAATTATTTAAACTAACAATCTATCCACTTGATCGCCACCAAGCCATATTAAAATATGTTTTTTAGATCATAACATTAAATAAACAACAAAAAAGGTATTTATCATCTGACAAATACCTTTTTTCTTTCAATTTATTTCTGTAATTCAAGTGTTCCCATCTTGACTTATATCGGTTTATCCCTTATAATAGTCTAGAAGAAACAAATGCTTTAGAAAAAAATCTATGATATGTCGGTATCATCAGATTTCCTTAGTAACTGTCGCCAAACGGTTACCAAGGCTAGAGCTTTTCTTTTTTTCTCGTTATTTAATTAACTACATTATACACCAAGAAAATTAATAAATCAATCATAGATTATATTGAAAATCTATGATTTTTTTATTTCTTTTGGTAATTTCATTATAACATTAACAAATACAATTGTAAATATAAATATAATTATACTTATATTTTATAAAGAAAATCCTTTGTTTTTTTGTTTGGTATGATCCTTTTTGATATTCTGTTGACGGTCATAATCTTTAACAATATTATCCCTAACATTTTTAAGATTTGTACGCTCAATATGAATTTCTTTCATTTCTTTTTTTATCATTTCAGGATCAGTATTTTTATCAATTCTTGCTTTTTGTAGTATTTCTTCACTAGCTTTTGATGGTGTTAAATTCGTTTGATAATCTATCAATGCTCCTAAAACTTTATTAGTCTTAGCTAGTTTATTATCAAGTCTTTCTAACTCCTGGTCTGTTTCCTCTAATTTGTTTTTAAACTGATCTTCTAATTCTTTAAACTGAGTTGAATTAGTGACACCGTTCAACGCTAGGAAATTGAGTTCTTCAACATACCTATTAAGCATTGAAATATTTCTATTTTTGGTAAGAATTGATTGACCGTTCTTTTGTGCTAATTGTTTAATAACAGTTGTACCATTCACAAATTTATTTTGTGTAGCATTTTGATCATTTAAAAAATAGAAAAAGTCATTTCTTTTTAGGTAGGCATAAAAGTTACCATCTTCTAACTGATCTAATTTTTGTGATGGAATTGAAATTGTTCCTTTCCTATCTACTCCAAACTCAATTTCTACATAAATAGATTTTGAGCTTCTTTCTTTGATCTGCCATTTTTCTATCAGTAGTTTATACTCAAAATCCTGTTCTTTCGATTTTTGCAGTTCATTGTATTTTTCTGAAATTTTTTCTAGGGGAATAACAGCAATATTATTTTTTAATCGTTCTTCAATCTGATCAATATTGTACTTCCCATTTTTCGAAAGTGTCCGATCCCGTACACCCCTTTTTTGATTTGACCCTTTTAGTTTATATGTTGTATATTTCCCTGAAATATCAATTTCTAAATCTAATGCTTTTGCTTTTTCGTTAAAGTCATATAAATCAACTGAATTTTTTAATAGAAAATCTAACTTACTCTTTATTGTTTCTCTAAAATTATTTGATTCTTTCCAAGCAGAATATTTTGTATAACTGTTATTCATTTTTGGTTCAATGATTTTAGCACCTGCAAGTTCTGAGTGTTTATCTGATATTTTACTTAAAGACTGTTTCGTTCCTTTTTTCCATTCAAACTTTTTCAAAGTGGTTGAATTAGTTGTATTGAAAATAATATGATTATGTATATGACCTTTGTCCATGTGTGTTGCAATGATAAATTGATGATTCCCACCTGTTAATTCTAAAACTGTCTTTCTTCCAATCTCATGAATTTGTTCAGGAGTTAAATTATCATCAGGGGAGAATGATTGAATTAAATGATGTGCCAGAACACGATCAGGGTTTTTTAAATCTGATAATCGCTCATTTCCATTTAATGAATCTGCTGACATCTTTGTTAAAATAAAATCATCATATACAGTTTCTTTATCAGATGAATCTGTTAAATCATATCCAGAAACTAACCTTTTAAAAACTTCTTCTCCTTGCACTTCGTAAGAAAAAATATTTTCAGGATCATTCATATCATCAGCTTTCAAGGTTTTTGCATCATTGACAATATAGTTGATTGCATTTTTTAGGTTGCCTGGTTGCTTAATTTGAAATACTTTAGTTACGACCATTTTTAATCTTTCTAACCTCCTTATTTTCAAATTCTTCTTTAACCAATTTTTTCATTTTATCAATTTCATCTGCAAGACCTAACAGCAATTCTTTATCTAATTCATTAAATGTATTTGCGTATTTTGTTAACTGATTTATATTCTGTCCGATCTTGTTTATTTCTTTTCTTAAATTTAAAAGCTCAGAATAATCTATAGTTACTATCTGTCCATTTAACAACATTTTTAAAGCGTAGTTTTGAAAATTATTTAAACCAGATTGTCTGATCTTTTTAAGAAGATATTGGTTTTCTTCTTCGGTAAAGCGTACTTTTCGTTCTGTATTTCTATATCTATTTTTGTCTTTTTCTATAGACATCAGCCCACCCCCTGAGTTATACTTTTATCTGTTGCAAGCATAGCGAGTGGGGCCCCACTCGCTCAATTTAAAGGATAGGAAAGCACTTTTTTGAGATCTTAACTCAAAGTGCTTTTTCCTATCTTTTAAATATTTTTGGGGAAATCCCCAATCCCCTTTTTCTCTACTTTGTAGAGTTTTTTTATTCTGTCACAGGGGCAAAATCTAAAATAGTTTTCTTTAGTTTTATGAAATCTTCTTCATTCATATTTTCTAATTCTGTAATTGAATCTTTTAATTCATTTACAAAAATATCATCAATTCCTGAATCAATTTCTTTTAAATCTTCTCGCATTAATTCTACAATTGATTGTTTTGGCTTAGCAATATTTTCTTCAATTTCCTGATAGCCATTCAGACATATCATAAAAATAAGTCATCAAAACACTTTCTAGATTTTCCATTTTTAATCTTCGCTTTCTAGCCCTTTAACTTTTTTTGAACTTTGTTCGGGCATCACATTGTTCTTAATTCTTTTTTTGTGTTTTTCTCTATTTTGTGTTGGTCAAAAAATGAATTAGTAGAAATCTTTTCATTCGTTCTTGCTTTATCTAATCTCTCATAGAAAAGGAAATGATCGAAAAGAAACCAGATCAAAAACCTA
>ERZ827363.2130-NODE-2130-length-17705-cov-2.817167_pt1 | contig 17705 bp, 15 predicted proteins | sample MGYA00519776_ERZ827363 | MGnify/ENA primary metagenome ERZ827363 (study PRJEB31778, sample SAMEA3449288) | human gut metagenome | biome: human gut; feature: human-associated habitat; material: faeces | place: United Kingdom | collected 2010/2012 ...
CAAAACACCACGTTACAAAACACGCGCACCACGGTTGTCCTTGGTATTCGGGTTTAATGTCTCGCCAATACTTTGTGTAGTTGGCAGTACCGGCATTTGCTGTCTTTCTGTCTAATTGTGAATTACTTGACTTTTCCAAATAGCCAACCTCTGCATTGGCTATTTGTATCAATTTATCTATCACCGACATTATTACCACTCCTTTTCGTTATTTACTTCCGGTAAACCTGCGATTGATGTCAACAATGACAATACACCTGCCAATGCCGCCGCTGACGCAACCATTACCCAGTTGACGTCACCCAGTACGGCGGCCGTACCGATTGTCGCAATCGCTGTCTGTGCAATCGTCTTGATTGCTCTTATTCCTGCCGCTTTAAACCATTCTTTCATTTTTACATACCTCCTAAATTTTAAAATACTAAAAACCCAACATTTTAACAAAATAACCTATCAAACCGCCGACTAATGCGGTTAATATCGCACCGACAACGGTTTCATATCGTTTGTTTGGACGCTTTTCTATTTCGTCCACACGTTCCGTTATATCGTTCACGTCCTCACGCATAGCCTTTGTTTCCGTGGCTATGATGTGGACACTCTCTGTCAGCTTGTCCAAACTGTCTAAACGGTGGTGCGCCGATTTGGTTGACTGCTCAACCGCCGTCAGACGTTCCCACATTTCTTTTTGCTCATTTTCCATATTAGCCCTCCATGATTTCTCTCTTTCCGTCTGCCGTGATATATCCCGCTTTGACGAATATATCTAAATGTTTTTCTTTGTAAATGCCCATTTGATAGTATTTTTTTATCAATGTTTTATTCACCGTCAACACCTGCCTTTAACTCTGCAATCTGTAACATCAGCATTGCGTTGATTTCATCCTGTGTCAGCTCACCGTTCATAACAGACTGAACATATTGTTTCATATCCGACATACTGTCAAATGTTTTTGACTGTATCTGTGACAGCTGTTCTGATGTCGGCTGTTTAAATGTGATGCTCGTATGCTGAATTTTTGCGATTTCTGTGTCCATATCGAAATTGTCGTCAGTTTCAGCGAATTTATCATTGACAACCCTGCGTTTTATACGTAATATGTCGCTATCTTTTTGTATTCCGTACACCGTGCCGTCAATTTCAACACCGTGTTCATAAAATTGTGCTGTTCCGTTTTTCATATAAAATTTGTACATAATATCACCACCCTGTCACATTTCCGTCAACAACGCACGTATCGCCGAACGTTCCGATTGATGTTGCGTTTGTCACGTTATTTTTGACTACTGCTTTACCGTCGCTGTATATAATTGAAAAATCTGCATTTGCCGTTACAGACGCCGTTGTCCTAAATATATTATCTGCTATCAGCGTCTGACTGCTGGCTGATATTAGATTACACTGTCCCGACGTAGGGCCTGCGGAAATGTGCATATAATTTCCGCATATAACGGCATAATTTCCGCATTCGATAAAATCGATATATTCGGAATTAATTTTTATAACAGGCATTCTGTTTCCGCTGATTAATGTAATCCCCTTGGTGTATATAAACGGTGTTTTTGTGTTCTGTGTAATTGCTGCAAATTCATTGTCCGAAATTTCGCCATTTATATCGATACTGCAATCAGTAAACGTTTTAAATATATTGCCTACTATTTTTTTGCCTATATCAATACTGCAATTTGTAAAACCGGACATATAATTGTTTACAAATATAACGGTTGACGCCTGTAGCATATATCCTAACGATTGTTCTTTTTGCGTGAAATTCAAAAATTTGTTACCCATAACAAACGAATTGCCTGCGATTTTTATTTCGTATGTCAAATTATTTGCCGGTGCGCCTGCGAACGTATCTATGACGTTGTTCAAAAACAGAACGTTGCTCATTTCAAACGTTGATACACCGAATTGATGTGTACTGAATATATCGTAGAATGTACAGGATATTATCTGTGAACTACTTTGCGCTGATAATACTGTCGGATTTACTGTGTCCGCCGTTACTGTGTCCGTGTCCTCTGTAAATTTTACATTTTGCATTTTAGCGCCTTCCGGCAGATGAAAAACATATTGTTTTGCGACAGGATTTGTGTTTTTGAACATAATTGTATCGCACATCGAACCGTCTAACGTCATTCCGCCTTTCAACGGAATTGCCACACCGTTATTAGTTCCCGTCATTCCGTAACCCGACTTCATATTTGCATTTGTAATAACGCACAATTCACCTACAGGATATATAATACTTTTATACGGCGCACTATCTATCGCCGCCTGTAATTTTAATTCGTCGTGGTCGCCGTCACACACGACAAATATTTGATTTTTTGAAATGTCTGTAACTGTTTTATCAATTTCGGTGATTTTTGTTGTATTGGCAGTAATTTTTGATGTATTCGTGTTAATATCATCACGCAATACCGCCACACATTCATCATCATAACAAACAGCCGACTGTATTAATGTTTTCTGTTTACACGCATTTCCCGTCGGGTCACCGTTTGTATAATAGTTATCCGATACAATTCGGAATGAAATTGATTTAATTTCTTTTTTTACAGGGATTTCAATTTTAAATTTTGTTGTTTTATACGTTTCTGATGTGCCGTTTATCGTGATTGTTTTATCACCGGTATCGGTTGCTGTGTAATATGACTGTCCGAATGTTTCTGTTGTTGTATCAGTGTATGTAATCAATACGTCTGTTTCACCTTTATTCAAACCGCCACTGTCACAATCGTCCACAGCTATATGACGTGACGCCACATTGAATGTCAATTCTAATGCGGTTTCCGTTTTCGGTTTACGGCGGAAATTATCAACAACAAAATTGTGATACAAATACGTTCCGTTTTCAAACGAACCCGAATATGACAAATACTGTACACCGCTGTCGTCAGTGACTAATTTGTTGTCACTGTTGACGTATTTAGATAAATCATAAAACAGGTTATCCGTTGTCAGTTCAGTATTTATCTCTGATATTTTCGCTTTCAACTCGTTGTCCGCCGCCTGTCGGTCCGAAATTTCAGTACTGATTTTTTCAGTCAGTGAATGTTCTGCGTCCTCTCTGTCCGAAATTTCAGTTGTCAGTTTTGTTGCAATTTCATTGACCGCCTCCAAAAACGAATTTTTATTGTCTGTTTTTAATGCTCTCAAATCTTTGATACCGTCAAATTTCAGTTGACCCGCATACATTTCGGCAACTTCGGCTTTCATATATGTTACTGCTATCTTTGCAACATTTCCCGCCTCTGGTTGCTCTGTAACTTCCAGTCCGAGTTTACCTGTATATTGGTCATAGAGCAAATTAACCCACTTTTCGCCTTCTTCGCCCTTTTCCGCAGAAAAAGAAGCTGAAATCGGCTCTGTTTGTATCGCTGCATTCCCGTCCAAAAAGATTTTAGTCTGCACCGCCAAACTGTTTATCGTTATTGTGCCGTTTCCGTTTCCTTGATTTATGTTTATAATAAAATCAGACTTTTTCAAACTGTGCGTTATTTTATGGACAACATCTGTTTCCTTGCCATATAAATCGGTTTTATCGGCTTTTCCGCCGTTCAGTATATCGTCGGCGTTTGTTCTGTTTGTCTGTTCGGTTAAAATTTGTTCTCGCAATTCACTGTCACCGACCCGCCTGTTTTTCGCCTCTGCGTCAATATTCCCTTGTAACGTATTGTCCGCATTTTCCCTGTCGGTTGCTTCGCCGCTGATATTGCGTTGCAGTTCATTATCCGCCGCCTGTCGTATTGTCACTTCGTTGTTTATGCGACTGCTTAGCGAACTATCCGCACTTTCTCTCGCCTTTTTCTCTGCCGTAATTTGGTCCGACAGTCCTACATCAGCATTGGTGCGTTGCGTTATTTCTGTGTCCAATTTGTCGGACAGTGTGTTGTGGTCTGTTTCAATGGTCTTGAAATTTTCTTTCACTATCGGCCACCAATCCTTTAACAGCGTTTTTCCGCTAAAATTAAAATTTAATTTCATTTTATCCGTCCTTTCTAAATCATAATTGATTGGGATTTTGGTATTAAAAAAACACGCCGTAAGCGTGCTATGGTGGTATTCGTCTGTACATTGTGTCACCTCATTTTGGGTACGAAAAAAGCACGCCGTAAGACGTGCTTAATTTCAATATTATAATGTTAAAGTTTTTTCCCAGTCTTTTGGAAAACCATAATCTTCAGGACTTACAACATCTTTATATTCTTCAAAGATTTGAGCAATATTAGAAATTATGTAATTATTCCATTCATCTTTACTTGGCATTAAAAAACGCATTACATTTATAATGTCATATATGCAGTGAGATATATTATTCATACTATGTTTTTTACTCTTTTTAGGTGTCTTCTGTACCTTAAATCTATATAACCTCATATAGTGTGCGCATACATTTCGTAAATAAGATATACATTCAATCCAGCTCTCCAAATAAACGGAACCTATATTAAATTTTGATGCAATCTTCTTTTTTAGAGGTGTCTTTAAATTTTTATAACAATTCCACACCATTCCTAAGGTAAAAATTTCAATAGCTACCCAAATAGGAAATCTTCTGTCATATTTCTTTATGTGATGTTTTACAAATGGTATTTTACTATTTCTATTTATTGCTTGTCCAAATTTTTGTAGTAGTTTTTGGTGTTCTTCTTCATCCACGAAAATATCTTTGTTTAAGTAAGATGTTGCACAGGTATTCATCGCTATTACATAAGCGATTTTCGTCTTTAAATTATGTTCAATACTCTCTATCGCGTATAATATAGTAGACCTAATACGTCTATCGCATAGATATATTCTATACGCTTGATTAAAAGAAATGTTTTCGTAATTGTCATCTGCATTTTTATATGTATGTAAATAACCAGTAAAATTATAATAATTTACCGATAAAAGTACATTTTGAGCGAATTCAACATCTTCAATAACTAACTTTCTACCACCTAAAATTTTTATTTGTTCTTCTATTGTAGTCGGTCTTTTTATTTCCATACAATACTCCTAAAATAAAAAAGCAGCCTCAACATGGTACGCATTCGCATTGCGAAGAGGCGTGTTGAGGCCTATCTCATGCGTTATATTATATTCTATCTGCTTAAAAAAAGCAATAGTTTTTTAGAATTTTTTTCTTTTTATTTTTATATTACCATATTAATGCTGTATTGTCAAACAAATATTGACAAAATGCACAAATTATTATATATTAAAAACAAAAAGGAGGCTACAAGCTATGAAAAAATTTATATTAGGTTTTATAACAGGCGGTATAATCTGTGCGACCGCGACAGGTTTCGCCGTAGAATATGCCGTAACGGCTAACCCGTTCCCTGTTGCCGTAAACGGTACGGAAACAGCGATAGAGGGTTACAACATAAACGATAATACATATTTCAAATTACGTGACGTTGCCGACGCTGTCGGTGGTTTCAATGTCGGTTTCAGTGACAACACTATTACGATTGATACAGATACCGCCGCCGAACCAACACCCACACCGCTACCGTCATTTACACCCGCACAAATTTCGATTGTTAAAGGTGACGACGGTTACGACTACACCAGTGACGGCATAGAAATTGAATACGTTGACGGTGTTGCATATATTGATGAAACAGATATACAGTATATGCTGAATAAATTAAATGCGAATAATTCAAATCATTCCTATCACTTTGGCACTGATATTATTATAGATAGTGAAACCCTTGACGTAGTTGTCGATAATATCAAACGTTGCAATACTGACCGCAGATTAATAGAATTAGATTCATATACCACAAAAATCTTACCGTTTATAAATAGTGTTACAGAATAGGGCTATGTCCCTATTCTTTTTATTTATTTTTTAATTCGCTAATCGTTTGCCATAGTTTGTCAAACTCGCTTTTTACATCTATACCTTTTATTCTTACATAGTTCGCATCGATGTCCATTTCGTGGTCTACTACCGAAATACTGCCCTCTGCTCTGACAGGTCCCATAAATGTAATGCAACTGTCTGCTCCGCTACCCAATGTCAAACCGCCGTACAGTTCTGCCGATTTATGTGACGTTATCTTTCCGGCAAATACCGCCTCGCCGCTACTATTTATATACACGTTTTGTTCGCCTGTAGCGTCATACAAACAAAAAACATATTTACCGTTTTTATAACCACATTCAAATCTAACAATATTATTTTCGTCCTGCATTGTTATTAAACTGTTTTCTATTGTCAATTTGCCGTTGGCAGACATTATTGTACATAGGTTTGTATACAACGCACCAGTGAACACGTCAGATACAATTATTTCATTGTCATTGATTACCGTTGTCCAATCCCATTCACCCTCGGTTTTTTGTCCTGCAATAGCCAACTGACCTTTAATTATTGCGACAGCACTTTGACCGTCGGGACTTTCAAACAATGCTCCGGTCTGATACTTGGCGATATTCTCATTCTGCAGTGCCTCGTTTATGCTGACTTTGACGTTTTCTCTCATCATTTCCAAATAACTTGTCTTGATTTCTTTCTTGCCGTTTCGTTGTATTTTTTGGATTATATTTGTTGTAGCAATATCCTTGAAAAAACTATCAATAGTGACTTGCGGGTGTCCCACTTCAATGGTTGATTTCCTCGGCTCGAACGGATAAATTTTTGTTGTTATAATTCTTTGCAGCGTTTTTATATTCATACTCTTGTCGAAAATTTTCACCCTGTCCCCAATGCTCGGCCTGTTCAGATTATGATATTTGTACGCCTCGCAAACATCAACGTAACCGACAGTCATTGTATATTTAGGTATATCAATACGTTCTAAATTATCTTCTGAAAATTGCCACTTTGCCAGTTTTAACAGTTCGTCCGGTTCTTCGCATTCGTCAAAATTTGATAACCCCTCGTAGACACCTATTTTTTCAACCATAGGACTGTCTATATACTGTTTACCGTTATTGACCGTTGATATATCCAAATCGTCCTGTCCGTATGGATATAGTCGCGTTATCAACGTAGACGCGTCACGTGACGATTCAGCCGATTTTGCATTGAAACGTAATGTTAATTCGTTACCGTTGTCCTTGCCGATTTGTTTAACCAGTGCCAAATTATAATTATCTACATATAATTCGCACATTGTCGATTGTTTTTCTAATGTTTCTGACAGCGTAGACACACCGACAATCGGTGTTATCTTCGACGCCTCAAAAAAATCGGTTGCGGTGTTCACCCATTCCATTCCCAATGATTTTACCTCTGCGTCCGTCATTATATGTATATTGGTGTTTTTAAACAGCTGTGTCATAATATAACGCGGTGTTTTTCCCAACATATCACCGATATACTGAATATGTTTAAATTGTGCGTCCATATACAGTGCCAGTGCGTATATTTTATTATTATCAATAGAACGAATACGGAAACATTCATTCCCTACCCTACAAATACGGTTGTTTGCGATAAATTCCCATTTAGCCGAATCTATCGGATATTCAAATTGCAAATTGTAGCTGCCGTTTAATTCGTGTGTAATACAAACGTCCTTTGCCTCGTCCAAAATTGCCAAACCGTTTGAACTGAAATCGGTTTCATTGCAACTGTATATACGTATCATTTTATTCATTGTATTTCCTCCTGTTTTATAAAATCGACTGTGTATAATAGAACAGCGGATTATAAATAATTTCGACTGTTCCCGTTCCGTTTGACTGTATTGTTATTTCATTTTCACCCTGTCCGATTTCTATATAATCACCGTTTGAATATTCTGACGTGTTGGTGTCACCCTCAAAGCAGCTGAATAATTCGCAATCGATTGTGAATTGCGTAGTTTTGTGATTATATTTTATTGTGTTTCCGCCGCAGGTAAACGATACTGATGTAAAATTACCGTTGAAAACTATCTTAGGTCGTACCGCCGCAGTTCCCGCATTGTTTAGTTTAAATGTGTTTGTACCGTTGGCAATTTCATATATATGATTTATCGGCCAACCTATTTCAATTTCCGTATCTAACGGAATATCCGCGCCTAACGGAATACCCTGCGTATCATACAGGAACTGATTAAACGGTTCACATCTGAATGCTACAACGGTTTTTCCCGCTCGTTGTAGCATTATAGTCATATCTTCCACGGTTATCGGTGACGCTATCCACTTTGTAAACGGCATATCGTCCAAAATCAACTCACCTTTTCCGCCGTTTATCCACGTTACAAACTGTTCAATAGTTTTATTACGTTTTGCGGTATCGTTGCAGATTAAATAAAATTCAACTTCGATTGTTTTGTCTTTGTAAAACACCCTGCCGCCCGATTCTGAAAAATCTATGCTGCCGTCCCTGTACGGTATATCTTCCTCGTAATCCGTCTTTTTCGGCGGTGTTATCGGTAAATCGGTGATTTTGGTTTGCATACCAAAATCACGCAATGAATGTTTACCACGATATGTTAATCCCATTGTTTAGCCCTCCGCTCCCAAAAATGCATCCGAAATTGAACGTTTTACCGAACTACCCGCATATTTACCGTACGCCATTGCAGTCGTTTCATCAGTGATATTATTATTAAAATCCTGTTTGATTGTAATGGTATATTCATTATGGGCGGTTGTTGCGTTCGGAATATTTTGACCTATTTCGGACAATTTCTGATTTGTCATATCTACTATTTTTGATATAGTGTTATATCCGGTTGTTGCCAACTGTTCCTGTTGCTGATTGTACGATTTTAAAACACTGTTAAACTGTTTTGTCATATCATCATTGCCACCGCTGATTATTCCCAATGCCTGTGATGTATATTTGCTTAACCCTTTCAGTGTGTTGCTTTGCTCTTTTTCCAGTGCCTCGTTTTCGTCCTCGATTGCGTCTAACTTGGCTTGCTTTTCCGCCTCGCGTGCCTCTTTTGCCTCTGTTTTTTTGATGTCCGCAATATCTTCTTCGATTTCTTTTAATTTTTTCTTGCCTTCTATCGTAACGGCATTTTGATATTTTTCACGTTCCGCCTCCAGTTCCGACAGCTCTTTTTTCCTTTCGGCTTTGGTTTCCGCGTCCTCGATTGCCTTGTATTCCGCCTCGATTGCCTCTTTTTTCGCTGACAACATTTCTTTTTGTGCGTCATAGTATTCGTTGACGTAGTTTTCCAACGTTTCACTCATACTGTCAAACAGGTTACTGTTTGCGTCGTCCATAGCCTCATAGTAATACTTACCGCTTATCATTCCTTGTTCGTAATATTTTTGTGTATAGTCCTTTACGCGGTTTAGTCCGGCTTGATATTCCTGCTCGCTGATTGCTCCGTACTTCTTTTGCATTTGCAACCACTTCTTAGAATTTTCCAAACGTCCCTCATACAGTTTCTGTCCTGCGGTCGTCATTTTTTCATTGTATTCTTCTTCCGTAATTTCGCCGTCCTGCAGTGCCTGTGAATTACGTTCCATAATACGCTGATATGCCGCCTCGGGGCTGTCGTCGTATTGTTCCCAGTCATTAAAATATGTTCGTTCGGCTATATAGTCTAATGACTGTTGGTTTAATTCGTCTAATTTCTTTTTTCGTAAATCTGCAATCTGCATTTCGTGGTTTCGGATTGTTTCGTAATATTCGTCCCATACGTCCTGCAGTTCATCAGCCGTCATTTCGGTATTTTCCGTCATTTCGGTCAATGTATTCAGATAGTTGTCGTCCATTCGCTGATATGCCGCAATCTGTTCATCTACTGACAGATTGTGCATTTTGACTTCATAGTCAATCCAATTCTTTGACTTGCTCGCTTGATTTTTCAACCTGTTTTTATAATCTTTGATTGCGTCGTCATTAATTTTTTTGTTTAGTTCGTAGATTTCAATATTAGCCTCTTTCACAACGTCCGCGTCGCTTGCAAATTCTTCTAATATTTTTTTCCACCATAACAATGCATCGGCATCTGATACGACGCTTGTTTTCTGACGGTATTCAAAATCTTCTTTTTTTGTTTCAAATGCTGTGTTGTTTGTTCCTGTTGCGTAATGCGGTAATTTTTTCAACATTGCTTTTGTCTGTTTGGCCGTGTAAACCGAATCACCCTTACTTAGATTTACCAACACATTTCGACCGTTAAACAAATAGTATTGTCCTTTATGCTTTACCAATTCTCGCGGGTCAGCGACACCCTTTTCATCATTTATAACCGCAGGTCCTTCCGGTGCTGATTCGGTACCGTTTGCAAAAAAACCTTTTTGGCCGCTATTGAAAAAACCGCTCGACACTGTTCCGTCCGATTTTACGGTAAAATGTGCGGTATATGTTTTTTCAAATCCCTTTGCTTTGCTTGTCAGGCTATCAATAACCACCGCCGCATTTGTGCCGTCGGCTTTCAGCGTTGCCGTACCCTCTAAATTATCAAATTTATCGACTTCGCCTGTCGTTGTATTGATTGTAATAACCGCCTCGGAATCGTTTGCTTTTAGCGTCGCTATACCTGTTTTTTGGTTGTACTCCGCCAACTGATAAACAACACCGTCTATTGTTACGGTTGCCTGATTGTCAGCCTGCAAAATTGCGACAGCCTGTGTTGCTCCGTATGTGTCAATCAATTCTTGCAACGTCATTATGGTTTGTTCACTTTCGCCACCGTCTACGCTGACGCTGACCTCGGCACTTTGACCGTCTATTTCTTCGACACCGTCTTTGGTTTTGTCTATCATAGTAATATCGCCCTCGGCATTTATGCTGATTTCAATATTATCCGGCAATCCTAAAACACTGTGCATATAATCGTTCAAATCGGTTACTACGGCTTTCATATTTTTGTCACCGCTCGCCATTGCCTCGCTCAAATTTGAAAAACCGTTTTTAAATAACGCAACCTGCAAACTTGTTTCGGTTGTTGTCATACCTAACAGCTGACATTGCGTGACTACATCATTAATTGCTTTGTTTATTTTTTGTTCATCACCACTTGCGAATATATCCGCAATAGACGAAAAACCGCTTTTGTTTACGGCCTCTTTTGTAACTTCGTTTTGCAGTGTTATTAGTGCCTCTTTGTATTTTTCGATAGACGCTTGGTGCTGTTTAATTCGTTCTTCGTTATTTGCTACATTCGTTTCCCACTCCGACGTTTGCTCTGATACATTTTCTATTGCCTGTCCCAAACTGTCAAAATTTAATTGACCGCCTGTAATGTTTTGATAACTGTCGAATATTTCCTTGTTGTCCTCACGCAGTTTCTCAACCGCCGCCCTACGTTCAGCACCCGACATTGTGCTGTTGATTGCCTCATACTGCGTTTTTAACACGCCTAATTCTGTACTTAACTTTTTAGCATTTTCAATACGTTGCTTTGTTTCATTATTGACGCTTTGCAGTTTTGGGATTTCCTCCGACGATTTTTGTGCGTTGGTTCTTTTTTTACTGCTGTCGTCCTTGATTTCCTGCTGTTTCTGTTTCTTTTCCTGTTCCGCCTGTTCTTTTTGTGCCTGTACTATCTGTTTTATGATGTCCAGTGTTGAACTGCGGACACCGTTTTTCTGTTCTTCGGCGCTGATGAAATCGCTATAGTTGTCTATAAACCATTGCTCTAAAAATTTTCGTTCCTGCTCGCTTTCGTCGGTTTGTTGTCCTTGATTTTTTAATTCTGTCAATTCCTTATAGCGTGCAATATACGCGTCTACTGTATCGGCTACCACGGTCATATCATAGGCGGTCTTTGCTTTTTCCGAATATTCCTGTGCCATAGCCAGCGCGTCATTTCCCGATTCACCTAATTTTTGATGATATTTTTCTATTCCTGCACTTGCAATCTTCGCTACTGCCAATGTAGCCGCAAATGGTGCTGTTACTACTGCTGTTATTCCTGCACTCACTCCGGCAACACCGCCTAATGCCGCAAGAAATCCGCCTACACCTCCGGCACCTGTTGCACTTGCCGCCGCGCCTTCGGCTGCCGCCATTGCCTCTGCTCCTGTTGCTCCTGCTGTTTCTGCTGCCGCACCTGCCGCCTTTGCCGCAGTCTCCGCCTCGCCTGCTACTTTTGTAAACGAAAACAGCGATTTAATACCGTTTGCGAATGAAATACCTTTTGCCGTCAAACTCAATGCGGGTCCGATAATTGCTAATGCTGTGCCGATTTTCAATAATCGCTCACAATCTTCATCAGACAATCCACTTAACCAATCCGCCAAACTGCTTACCGCGTCTGCAGCCTTATCAATGAACGGTGCCGCACTTTCACCAAATTTTTGTGCGGCTACCTGCATTTTAACCATTGCTTGCTCAAACGTAAAACCGGATTTGTTTACGCCCTCCGACTGCTTTTTGAATGCCTCTTCTGACGCTCCGGCGGCATTACCCATTTTCTCTAATTTTTCTGAAAATGTATCAGCCTGCGCACCTGTCAATGCCAACATTGCAGTAATAGCCTCTTTTGAACTGAATAGTTCTGTTAGCTTTTCCTCGCTACCGCCTGTTGCCTCTGCCAAAATCTTCATTGCACCCGAAAAACCGTTTGCCTTTACCATTGCAAATCCCGATTCATAACCCAATGAATTTAGCTTTTTCTTTAATGCCTCTGTCGGTGTCATTAATCCGGTATATACCGCGCCTAACTGTGTAGATACTTCCGACGCTGTACCCGTTACACCTGTCAATGTTGCAAATATCGTAAACAATTCGTCCTGTGATACACCTAACGCCTTTGATTGTGGGACTACCTTACCGATACTTGACGCCAGTTCGGGGAATGTTGTCTGTCCTAATTCGACTGTTTTAAATGCCAAATCCGCAACGTGTTCTACTGCCTCGGCTGTCGTATCACCGTAACCCTTTGTAACGGCTGAAGTTAGATTGATAGAATCAGTCGTTGTCGCCAATCCGGCTTTTGCGGCCTTTGCGTTTATTCTTACTTTGTCGATTGTGTCGTCAGCGTCGCCGAATGCCGATATTACCTGATATGTACCGTCTGCAATATCATCTGTATATTTTGCGGTTTCTATTGCTACATCTTGTATACCCTTTTTCAATTCCTGCAGACGTTCGTCACCTATGGACAATGTTGCGATATTAGCCAATTTTTTATTTAGGTCCATATATTGCTTAACTGCCGCAGTTCCCGCCGCTACCAACGGTGCTGTTACTGTTGCCGTTAATGTGTTACCGACTTTAGTCAATCCGTTTCTGACACCTGCAGTTTTGTCCTGTAATTCGCTATATTTGTTTTTAACCTGTGTAATATATTGCGACTGTTTTTTTAATTCATCTGTCGTCTGCTTTAACTCATTTCTTAAATTTGCCTCTGCTAATTGACTTCTCGATAGATTGTTACTGAAACGATTGAAATTCGTATCAGCTGTTTTAACGGCACTTTCAGCCTTTTTTACTTCGTCTTTCAACTTTTTCATTTCGTCGCTGTTGGCCTTTAGGCTTGTCTTGCCCTTGTTGTATGCCTCATTCGCACGTTCCAAACGTTGACGGGCGGCGTCCTGTGCCTTTGACGCCTGTTCTACCATTTGTTTATATTTCTGTGTAATCTGTGATTGTTGGTTTAGCTGTGTAGACAGGGATTTATATTTATTCTGTAAACGGTCCAATGATGAACCTGTCGTTTTTAATGTGGCGTCTGTAACCTTAAACTCATTTTGCGTTTGTTTCATTGAATTACCTAACGCCTTGATTTCCTGTTGTGCCTCTTTGGTGTTAAAACCAATGCTGATATTTGTACCGTCACTCATTCTTTTCACCTCATATTCCGAAATCTGCTAAACTCGGCAGTTTATCGTTATTCTGTTTTTCTGCTGTTTTTGTGTTTCCGTTCATCATCTCATAAATTTTCCAAAATTTACGGGGTGTGCATTCCCAAAATTCATCATCTGAAAATTGCAGGCGGTAACGTCCTATAAAATATAGTTTGTCCCAATCGTACGGAGCGTCCCGCCTTACTGTTCCCCCTGTTCTTCCGTTGCCTCCTGCACTCCGAACGCTGAAATTACTGCGGCATATACCACATCATACAAAATATTTATAGTACCCAACGAAATCCAATCTTCAATATCCACTTTTCGCAAATTGTACCTTTCGCCAACCATTGCATATAGAAAATTTAAAACATCACCGTATATATCTGTCTTGTTTCCGAACATTTCAATAGCTTGGCCGACACTTCCGTACATTTGCTCCAATACTCGCAATGCTCTGTATGTCAGCTTTATTTCGTATTCCTTATCCTCAATTTTTATCTTCTTGCCCTTTGCGATACACGCGGTTAAATCTAATGTTTCTTCCATTTTCAAAAACTCCTTTCATACGCAAAAAACGCACATCATAATGATGTGCTTGATTTATTTGCGTTTCTGTGTTATACTTGATTTATAAAAACTTATTTTTTCCTTTTACCGTCCTGCGTGGGACGGTTTTTTTTATTTAATTATTCTTTTGGAACTGTGTCACCTGTATTTACTGTAGGTGTTGATGTCGTTCCTTTTGCGTAGATTTTATTTATTTTTTCTACTGTCAGGAATGCATCCGCCTCTTTTTCAGTGTCAAAGACACCGTAAATTCTCCAAACACCGTCCGCACGTCTTGCCATTGATTTGAATGACATTGTGTCAGACTGTGGATTTAGTTTTTCAGTTCCGGCTGTTTCCGCTGAAAAATCACTTGTGCTGTATTTTGTTCGTAACAGCCACACTGCTAAAATTTTACCGTCGTTTAACGGTGTCATAAATCCTGTTGCAAATTCGGCAGGGTCGTCCTTTTCTGTTGATACATAAATTCCGTCCTCTGTTAATGTTTCATCTAACAACATTGCCTGTTCTGCCGGTGAAAACATTGTTCTTTGCGCCTTACCGTCATAACCTGTACACTTTGACAATACGTCAGTGCAATCGTCACTGTCTACGTCTGTTGTTTGTGTTTTTGCAGTTAAATCAATATTCTGCACATTTAGCAAATGTTTAACTTCGTCGTATTCAACTTTAGGCTCACCGCCTGTCATTGCCGCACTTTTATCACTGATTATTTTTGCAATTCTTAATCCTTTTAAACCTGTTCTGATTTGCATAATTTTATACCTCCATTTTTAACGTTACATTTATCGGTTTGTGATATATATTTGTATCTGATTCGTACATATCGTTTTGCAGTTCTACCCTGCACATCAAAAAATCTGTTTCCAACGTTTCTTTTACTGCCTTTGATAGTTCAAACAAATTATTCTGTTTGCTCCAAATATCCAAACGCGCGATAACAGTATTCATTATTGCGCTGTCATCAGCATATTCGGAATCGTTATTCAGCATTTCAAACATTGTTATTCGCGGAAACAAATTTTTGTCTTTGTCCGGTGCTCTCGGATTGTTGTATATTGCGGCTATTTTTTTCGTTACCGCCGCAGATTTTTTCAATGACTGATATATCATTAACATTGTATCTTGCAACGCTATCCCTCCAATCTTGACTTGATTTCTTGCTCTAATGCCGATTTCATTTTTGGTTCAACGACAGATTTAACTGCCGCCTCTGCTTTTTTCATAAACGGTCTTGCCACCATTTTGCTTGTACCGTTTTCAACATAAAATAAATACTGTGCAATGCTCCAATCCAATTTAGCACCGTCACCGTCAAACACTCCAACTAACTTATATCGTCCGCCGTAGCCGTCACGCGTTTTACTCGCCCGAACGTGATTTCGGGCGTGAAAACTGTCTTTTTCCTTTCGGTCATATGGAACGTGCGGTTTGAATGTGCTGACTGCCAACGGTGCTACTTCGTCCAACACTTTGTCGGCCACTTCGTTCATTGATACACCTAAATTTTCAATTTTCAGTACCAATGACGAAAACCCCTCATATTCAACGCCGTATTTAGCCATTGTTGACCGCCTCCGCCGTTATGATTTGTATGTCGTGCGATTCGGATGCGTCGTTTATTGCACGGATATTATAATATGTCCCACCGTATTTTATATAGTGGTCCTCTGTCAGATTTTTTTTGTATCTGATTGTAAACGTCACCGTTCTTTCGGCATTTACCGCCGCCGCAGTAAAATACTCTGAACCCCTAACGTGTTTCACATTCGCCCAAACGGTACAGACGGGGACATATTTCTGTCCCTCGTCGCGTCCTGTTTCAGGATTGATACCGTCTGTTAATTCGCAAATTTCAACACGTCTGTTTAATTGTCCGGCATTTATCATCAGCAACACCTCACAATAAATTCACGGAATGCAGTGCCAAAATCTGCGTAACTGTCGGATTTTCTTTGTCAGACTGCACTGTCATTTGTCGATTGTCGTACATATCACCGCACAACACCAACGCCGCAATCGTCAAATCCTCGTAGTTATCCATTTCTTCATCAGTTAAACCGGTGTACGATTTTATGTACTGAATGGACGCCGTATGAATAGTTGAAAATGTTTGTTCTTCGCCCTCATACTCCGCACGCAGATATTCGGCTATGTATTCATCTGTTAATTCGCTGATTTTCATATCTGCCACCTATTATGCAGCTTTCATTTTCAAACCTGCGATTTTTTGGCTTTCAACGATTTTACTGTCAAATTCAGTGTAACCGCATACACCGATTGCGTATTGTGTCGCATATTTTTCAAGTAGTACGTTGATTTCCATAGCGTTGGCTAATTTGACATACAAACCGGACATATCGCCATATACAATAGTTGTTGTGCTTGCCGCGATTTTAGGTGCATTTTCTGAAACGTATACAGGCTTACCCAACAGCTCCCAACCGAACTCTTTTGTAATATCGCGGTTTAGTATGTAATTACCCTCGTTATCCTTTAACTTTCGGATTTGTGCCAGTGTTTCTTTGTTCATAATCCAGCACGCATTTTGTTGGAACTGCTGTGGCACTGTCATTTGAACGTCAATCAATTCATCAGCTATAATATCCTTTGCACTTGCTGATGTAACTAAATTCGTTGTTTCAAATACACCTTGATATTTATTTTTTTGACCGTTTAACAATCCCTTTTCAAGAAATTCTGCAATATTTTCAGCTACTTTATTGATTGTAAATGATACCAAATCAAAACCGCTCTGATTGATTAATGATTTAGAAATCAGTTTCAATACGCCGACAATATAGTTTTCAAGTGTTATTGTCGTGAATTTACCCGAACTTTCGGTCAATTCCTGCATATCTTCCACTAATGTAGCACCTGTATCAGTTGTATCGTCGTAAACAGGGAACGACAAATTACCGCCAACGTTGTATATTGTCGCCATACTGTAAATAGGTGATAATTCTTTCACTCTTTCGATAATACGGTCAGCGATTGTCGTTGGAATCAAGGCTTTTCCGCTGTCTGCTGACGTGCTTAGCGCCCTTGTTTCACCTCTTAGGAACTTTTCAAATTTTGCCTCATCCGCCGCACGTTGTTCCATATTCTCTTTTTTTGCTCCGCCAAATTCAGCACTTGACAAACTTCTTGCCTCATTTTGTGCTTTTAATGTTTTATCAATTCCGTCAATTTCTTTTTTGATTTCATCAAATCTTGATGTTTCATCATCTGTCAACGCTCTTGTTTCCTTTTCTGCGTCTTTGATGATGTTTTCCATTTCCTCAACCAGATTATTACGTTGTTCAATCAAATCCGGTAATGCTCTTGTTTCAAATTTTCTTGCAGCTTTTCTTTCAAAATCTCTAAATATTTGCTTTTTACTTTTCATTGTATTGTCCGCCTTTCATCTTTAAAAACTCAACTTCGTGTTTGTAAC
>ERZ827363.2153-NODE-2153-length-17531-cov-8.372568_pt1 | contig 17531 bp, 14 predicted proteins | sample MGYA00519776_ERZ827363 | MGnify/ENA primary metagenome ERZ827363 (study PRJEB31778, sample SAMEA3449288) | human gut metagenome | biome: human gut; feature: human-associated habitat; material: faeces | place: United Kingdom | collected 2010/2012 ...
TATAGTCGCGAATTTTAAAGCGATTGAGCCATTCACGTTTGATAATAGAATGAAAGGATTCAATGCATGCATTATCCCACGGAAAAGCTTTCTTCGAATAACTGCGCTGCATATTTTCGGTTGCTTTTTTATATTCCTTTGCAACATATTGGCTGCCACGATCCGAATGGATAATTAATGGTTGATCAATATTTCGGCGAGCTTTGGCTTTGTTTATAGTATCAATCACGCAGGATACTTCCAGTGTTTCTGAAAGTGTCCAGGCTATGATTTTTCTGGAAAATAAATCCATAATACTGGTCAGATAGACAAATCCGTCTATTGTCCAGATGTAGGTGATATCCGAACACCAGACAGCATTCGGGCGGTCAGGATTAAACTGTTCATCAAGGATATTTTGTAATTCTGTGCTGAAATCAGAATCTTTTGTGGTGATGGTCCATGGTTTGCTCCACTGAGCACGGATTCCCATTTGGCGCATATATGTACCAACGGTTCTTTCCGAAATGACTTCACCGGTTTTTCGCAGTTCTACAGTGATTTTCGGAGCGCCGTAGTTCTGCTTGGAATCATCATAAATATCCTGTATTTTTGCTTTTACAGCTTTACGACGTTTTTCTGTATCAGAAGGTACGTGGTGGAGCCATGCAAGATATCCTGAGCGAGAGACACCTAAAAATTTCAACATTCCGGAGACGGAAACCCGGCGTCCAGCCTTTTTGGCAGCTTCCGTCTTCTCAGTCACTTCGAGATAAATGGCTTCCGTCATTTTCCCAGAATGTTGATTGCTTTTTTTAACACATCAAGTGCATCTTGGGCATCACGTAATTCACGTCTGAGACGGGCAATTTCCTTCTGCTCATCAGATGCATAATTACCAGAACCACGAACAGGAATATCACCTGATTCCCGGAAGTCTTTCAGCCACTTTGTTAATGTACTGTAGCCGATGCCAAGATTTTCTGCACATCCACGTACTCCGAGATCTTTGTGATCCTGATAGTACTGGACTGCATCAAGTTTAAATTGTTTGTCATGTTGCTTTGCCATATGAGATCCTCCTTCAGCATGCCTCTATTGTATCATGCTTATGTGTATTTGGAATTTCTCATTTTGGCTTGTACTATTTATATTCTAGCACCAACTTCCACAATCCGAAACTGGGGAGCGGTCTATGGAGAACTAAGTATTATGTACGAAGGACGCCTTCCAGAATAGGCAATATTCCATCGCAAAACAGGCGGCAGAACCGCCTGCTCTTGACATGCGTTTTAGTAACTGTTATATATAAACAAAGGGCGAAAAGCTGATTTTTCAAGCCTTTCGCCCATCATTATCATAGAAGAATCTAATTTACAGACTTTTCTTCATAGTCTCGGAAGACACATGCTATGCTGAGCCACTGCTTCTGTCCTCCGGACAACTTCATCCCCCACCCTACGATATAGATATCATATCCGTCCTTCAGGTTCATAATTAACTCGTGAGCTCCTGCCTCCTTTGCCGCCTCCACGACCTCTTCTCTCGTGTTTTCTTTGCATTAAATAACCATTAACAGCTGACAGCCAAAAATCTGCAGGCTACTATTATTATCCATACACTCTTTTCGAAGATATCAGTGGACAGATTCATATATTATCTCTTTCTGTAAAGCATCATTGCTTCATAAGGTTTTAAGGAAATCTTTGACTCTTCTATTTTTTGTTCAGAATAGTTGCCCAGCAATGTTTCGAAGCCCTTCAGATCCATTCCACTATCCCATACAACTTCTGTTTTATAGAAGTTACAGACTACCAGCATTTTTTCCTCTCCGTAAATTCTTTCATAGGCAATAATGGATGGATGTCTTACATCTAACGGCCTGATATCACCATATGCAATGATATCCAGCTCTTTACGTAAAGCTACGAGCTTTTTATAGTAGTTGAAAATGGATGTTTCATCATGCAGCTGGCTCTGTGCATTAATCTTGGAATAATTTTCATTCACACCAATCCATGGCATTCCCTTGGTAAAGCCACCGTGATTTTCACCATTCCACTGCATTGGTGTTCTTCCGTTATCCCTGGAATGAATCTGGATAATACGAAATGCATCTTCTTTAGAAAGACCTTTCTGCTGCAGAATTTCATAATGGTTCAAACTTTCTACATCACGAAACTGACTGATGTCAGTGAAATCGGTATTTGTCATACCAATCTCTTCACCCTGGTAAATATATGGAGTACCGCGAAGTCCATGAATGATGGTCGCAAGCATTTTAGCTGACTCTTTCCAGTATTTTCCTTCATCACCAAATCTGGAAACCGGACGCGGCTGATCGTGATTGCACCAGAACACTGCATTCCAGGCATGATTCTTGGCCATTCCAATTTGCCAGCTAAAGAGAATATCTTTCAATTTCTGGAAATCTGTTGGTACAAGCACCCATTTTTCATTCCCCATAAAGTCAACCTTTAAATGATGGAAGCTAAATACCATGGAAAGCTCATGGCTGTCTTCACCTGCATATCCAAAACAATTTTCCATAGATGTGCTGGACATTTCACCGACAGTAATAATTTCTGCATCCTGTCCGAATGACTCCGCATTTAATTCTTTCAGATACTGATGGATGTTTGGTCCGTCAGTGTAAAATCTACGGCCATCCCCTTCGAAATCATCTTCGAATTTATCTTTGCTGATAAGATTCACTACATCAAATCGGAAACCCTTGACACCTTTGCTCATCCAAAAACGTACAACCTTCTGAACCTCTTTACGCACCTTAGGGTTATCCCAGTTCAGATCCGGCTGCTTTACATGGAATAAATGCAGATAGTATTCATCCATTTCCGGCACATATTCCCATGCACTTCCTCCGAACTTACTTTCCCAGTTTGTGGGTGCACTGCCATCCTCTTTTCCTTTTTTGAAAATATAATAGTTCTTATATCTTTCATCTCCGGCCAATGCTTTCTGGAACCATTCATGATTGCTGGAGGTATGGTTAAATACCATATCCAGCATCAGTTTGATGCCACGCTTCTGTGCCTCTCTGGAAAGCTCTTCAAAATCTTCCATCGTACCGTAACGGGGATCAATGTTATAGTAATCCTCCACATCATAACCGTTATCATACTGGGGGGACACAAAAAACGGAGTCATCCAAATATAGTCCACGCCCAATTCTTTTATATAATCTAACTTTGCCGTCACACCCTTTAAATCCCCAAAGCCATCTCCGTTGGTATCATAAAAGGATCTGGGATAAATCTGATATACAGTGCTTTTTCTAAAATCTGTCATACAATTCCTCTTATTCTGTCTTTGCTACTGTTGTCTCTTTTTCAATTGCATGAATGCCTGTCACAAATATTATATTTTCCATATTACCTGGCTCAGTAATGACGCAAATGATCGTATCAACATAACCTGCTTCACTGATTTTCTTTTTATCAAATTTGATCAGGGGTGTTCCGGCAGATACCTTCTGGCCTTCTTTTACAAGGTATTCAAAACCGTCACCGTTCATGGCTACAGTATCAATTCCGATATGTAAAAGGATCTCTGCACCGTTTGCAAGTTTTAAACCACATGCATGACGTGACTCCTGCATAAGTAAGCTGACTGTTGCATCAGCCGGAGCATAAATAGTTTCATTCTCCGGAATGATTGCAAATCCTTCACCCATGATTCCTGCGGAAAACACACCGTCATTCACTTCTTTTAATGCAATCACATCACCTGTTGCAAATGCTTTTAATTCTGTTACCTCTGCTGATTTAACTTCTTCTACTGATTTAACTTCTTTTGGCTGAAGTTTTTTTTTACCAACCATAACTGTTAATACAAATGGAACTGCTACGGCAATTAACATACAAATAGCAAAGGTTAACATGGATTGCGGCTGCATGGAAAGGATTCCCGGAAGACCGCCAACACCGATTGCATTTGCTGTACTGTTTGTAGCTACACAGACAATTGATGCACATGCAGAACCAATCATACCGCAGATGAAAGGATAACTGTGTTTCAAGTTTACACCAAACATTGCCGGTTCTGTAACCCCCAGATAACAGGAGATACATGACGGAATGTTTACTTCCTGCGCCTGGGCATCATTTTTCTGAAGATAGATCATGCCTAATACTGCGGAACCCTGTGCGATATTGGACAAAGCAATCATTGGCCATAACATTGTTCCGCCAAAGTCAGCAATCAACTGTAAGTCGATTGCATTTGACATATGATGAAGTCCTGTGATTACAAGCGGTGCATACACAAAACCGAAGATTGCACCGAATACAATTTTCAGCGGTCCTGTGATTCCTGCGTATACAACGGAGGAAATGACAGAGCCGATTTTCCATCCGATTGGTCCAAGCACAAAGTGTGCTGCCATAACAGAGAGTACTAAGCTACAGAAAGGTACCACGATCATAGAAATTACGGATGGACAGATCTTCCTGAAGAATTTTTCAAGATATACCAGCGTAAATGCTGCCAGAATTGCAGGAATGACCTGAGCCTGATAACCAATCATATCTACCTGTACAAAACCGAAATCCCACTTTGGAATATCTGCTGCCGCTGTGCCTGCCACTGCATATGCATTTAAGAGCTGACCAGACACAAGTGTAAGTCCAAGTACGATACCAAGCATCTGTGTTGTACCCATTTTCTTGGTTACAGACCAGCAGATACCAACCGGCAACATATGGAATACCGCTTCTCCGATGAGCCACAGGAAATGGTCAATCCCTGACCAGAACTGGCTGATATCACAGAGCGTCTTTGTACCGTTTTCAAATAAATATAAGCTGTCAATGCAGTTTCTGAATCCCAAAATCAAACCGCCTACAATGATTGCAGGAATGAGTGGAGCGAAAATTTCTGCTAATGCAGTCATAATTCTCTGAACTACGTTCTGATTCTGTTTTGCTGCGCTCTTTACAGCATCTTTCGATACGCCTTCAATGCCTGCAACTGCTATGAAGTCGTTGTAAAAATCTGAAACCGTGTTCCCGATGATTACCTGGAACTGTCCTGCCTGTGTGAAACTTCCCTTAACAACTTTCATTGCTTCAATTTTCTGAATATCCGCTTTCTTCGGATCATTTAATACGAATCTCATTCGTGTGATACAATGTGATACTGCAGCAATGTTTTCTCTTCCTCCCACAAGGTGCAGTAATTCTTTTGCGTCGTTTGCATACTTACCCATCTTGATTCTCCTTATTAAAATAAATGTTTCGCGCTTATCCTTGTTTAAACAAGTTTTCTTGTAATTATGTTATATCACGCTTGTTTAAACATGTCAACACTTATTTTAAAACTTGTTTAGACAAATTATGTCTTATTTGATTCTTGACTTTCCATATGTAAATATTATAATAAATGATGGATGTTCAAACAAGTGGAGGAACTTATGCCGAAAGCAAAATATACAGAGATTTATAAAGACTTGAAAAGAAAAATTGAGACCGGAGAATATGAATTTCAGGAACTTCTCCCCTCTGAAAATACACTGGTGCAGGAATATGACTGCTCACGCAATACCATTCGCCGTGCCATCGGGGATCTGGTAGCCGATGGATATGTACAGACGATGCAGGGGAAAGGGGTACGAATTATCTTCCAGCCCGTATTACAGACCTCATTTACCATCGGCTCAATTGAAACGTTTACGGAATCTGCAAAGAGAAATAACCAGAAAGCCAAAACCAAAGTAATTCACTTTGCAGAATTGGTAGTAGACAAAAGAATTGCTGCAAAAACCGGTTTTAATATTGGCGATGAGATTTATTATCTGCAGAGACTTCATTACTTAGATGGGAAAGCACTTATTCTAAACCATAATTATTTTTTGAAAAGCGTTGCTAAAGATCTAACTAAAGAGATTGCAGAAAAGTCGATTTACGATTATCTGGAAAATACTCTTGGAGTTTCCATTGTCACAAGTAAACGTATCATGACCGTATAAAAGATGACTGAAATTGATGAAAAATATTTGGATCTTGGAGACTATAACTGTATGGCTGTTGTCACCTCTCATACTTACAATAGTGATGGTGTTATGTTTGAATATACCCAGTCACGCCATCGCCCTGATTACTTTAGCTTCCAGGATAATGCAACAAGACAATCAATTTAGCAGGGAAAAAATATGAAACAGAAAAATATTTTATTTACAGACATGGATGGAACAATATTGTTCTCTGATAATGGAAAAACATATTTTAAGGAATCAGATTTAGATGCAATAAAGGAATTCCAGCAAAGAGGAAATCTGATCGTAATTAACTCCGGCAGAGCATTGCCATGGATAGTTGCTCCGTTGGAAGGATATCTTTTGCCTGATTACATGATTGCCGGTACAGGGAGTATTATCGCGGATAGTCATCAACAAATACTGCATGAAGAACCTGTATCATTTACAGCAATCAAAAAAATAATAAACGAATATGCATCGGATATACCATTAACAGTTCATACGAAAGACAACGTATTTTCATGCAATCAAAAAAAGCAGTACAACCTGCCAACAACACCTATTAGCAGTATTGATTTATTAAAAACGGAAAAACTTTATGGAATGTCATTCCATTTCAAAGACAATAAATCTGCAAAAGCTTTTGCAGACTGGCTGGAAAAGTCAGATCACCAGGAGGTGAGAGCTTTTGTAAATATCCAGGATGTTGACATGGCGTGTAGAGACTGTTCAAAAGGGAACGCCATGAACATCCTTTGTCAGAAACTTGGATTCATGCATGAACAAATCTACGCCATTGGTGATGCTGAAAATGACATTGATATGTTAAGGGCAACAAAGCATGGTTATACATTCCATCATTCTCCAGCTACTGTAAAGCAATATGCAGAAGGCTGTGTCAAATCTGTGTCAGAGTTAATTGATAAAATATTGAAAAGAACTAATTGAAATCTTTATTCTATTTGTAATCTTTGTTTTTGAGCAACGTACCTACAAACGGTATCGTAGCAAATTCCTGCGGGTTACTTCTGATAATGTAATCGATATAATTTCCCACAATCAACGCGTATGCATAGTAGCCCATCGGGTTCGGATGAAAGCCCAACCCGAACGATTTACGCATTTCTGCATCGTATACGGGCGCATGCGCAGTCATATCCAGCAAGTAAGTAAACTCAAACATATCGCACAATTTGGCGAGTTCGCTTGCGATATAACGGATATCGTTATCACACGCTTCACCGCGCAGTTGAGGAGTTACAACAAAAATACGCGCGTTAGGCTCTATTGTTTTAAGTTTGGAAACGATTTTGCCCATATTACCGAAAAACGTATCGCCATTATCCTGCGGACAATCGGCGTTGACGTCCTTGACACTTCCCAGAGGATGCCCGAACACAAACGAATCGTTGTTGCCTAACGCAATAATATACGCTTGATTCCATTGCCAAAATCCGTTTGTGTCCGCCCAACTTTGAACATACTCGCGCGCTGTCATTCCGCCGCGGGAATAATTGTTATATTTGGTTCCAGTAATGCGCTCTAAAACGGCGGGCCACGAGTACTCGTACATATCGGTATAAACTATATTTCCGTTTTCATCGTGACTTTCAAACTCGCCCGATGCCAAAGAATCCCCTATAACACCTATTTGCTTAAAAACGCCCGCAAAACCGCACGTTTCCTTAATAATATCTAACGGCTGTTCGCTTGCGCCGATTTCAAATTGTTTGTTATTCATTTTATTCACCATCCTGTTGTTCTTCTTTAACCTTTTTAGGCTTATCCCATTCCGTACCGGTTACAGTTTTAAGATCAAGTCCGCGAGTTTCGCCGACAAACAGCCACATTATTACAATTGCACCTACAAGCCCTGGAACCGTCAAGCCCAAATACATATAGCCGAACATGCGTTCAGGAATGATAGGCAGCAGTATCATAGTAATAACTGTTGCAAGTCCGCCCATAACTCCGTTAAGCAACGTATTGATTACCGTAACCGACGAACGCAGGTTTGTAGGAGTCGATTCGGAAAACATAATTCCGCCGATGGTATCGCCTGCGCCCCAGTAACTGCCCATAAATCCGCCGATAGCAAAACCCGTCAAATACGGAGTCCACTTGAACATACCGCTAAAGATAAACAGCAAATAACACGTCAACGCCGAACAAGACATTGCGACTATAGTTACTTTACGTCCGAATTTATCCGACACAAAACCGGAAATCAATGTAAACAGCGCGTTGCCGACGGGATACAGAAACAAAGCAAGAGTTATTTCTTCTTCCGTCATCAGTGCCGACTTTGCCATGACCGTACTGTACGTTGCCGTACCTAACGAAGCGAGATAAAAGCAGCAACAAGCAATAATCAAAAAGCGCAATTGTCTGTGTCTGAATGCGAATTTTACAGCGGTCAGAATTCCGCCTTGTGCGTTTTGTTCGCGTCCTTCCTTGCTGCGTTGTTCACGTTCTTCTATAGGCGTTTTTAAATACTCTATTCTTTTAGTCAAAAATGCGTTTGTTTCCCTAGCAAAAAGCAGCGCGAATAACGACATTACAAAACCGATAATTGCCGGCACCAAATATACTACGTGCCAACGCTCGCTTACGTTTTGCATGAGTGTAGCCCTAAGCAACGGAACAAGTAACGTGCCCAGTATCGCCACCGCTTTTACGATTGCGTAGTTACGGGCGCGAGACTTTTTGTCGGAGCATTCCAGTATGTACACGCATTGCATATCGTGCGAGACCATAAAACCCATCAACGTGCCGCCTATCATGTAAACGTAGATATCTTTGGATAAATACACAAGAAACAGCCCTAAGCCCATACATAACGTGTTAATAACCAAAAACGGCTTACGCCCGAATTTGTCCGCAAGGGGACGATAGAAAATAATAAGCAGTGTTACCGGATAGGAAATAAAACCTATGGCGGAAAAGAGCGATAATCCCGCGCCGTATTCCATACCCATATTTTTTACGAAGAATTCTGTAACTATATTCGCCTGAAACTGAATGGATATAGTAGACGCGATTTCGTCCGTTATGTAGATGAGCGACAAAATCATAAACAAGTAAATCGAATAAAACTTGTTGCTTCTTGCGCCCAACTGCTTTTCGCGGCGGATAAGTTCCTTGGCTTCGCGCGCCTGTAATCGTTCAACGTTTTTTGCCATTTTGAGTTTTCTCCTTTTGAAAATTGTAAACAAGGAAATTCTTGGTCATCTCGTCGGTAATGCCGTAGCGCTCCGCCAAATTGTGTATGGCTTGCAAGAAATCCGCGCCGGAGCAGCCTTTAGACAACAAGTTTTCTTTTTCGATAAGTTTATTCCAAAAAACATTCAAAACAATTTCGTCGGTGGCAAGGGAAACAACCGAATGATTGCGCGTATGCGCGTAAACGTTGCGATTGCCTTCTTCTCCGACTAAACACTCTCCGCCGTCGATTATAATTGTTGTTCTACGGTATGGAAACAGTGTTGAAACGTCGTTGATATTGTACGAATACACCGTTGCGCCCTCGACCAAAATGCTTTCGAAGGTAAAAATATACACCTTTACCCTGCGGGATATTGCGTTTTCGATATTACTACGTAGCACTTCGAACGGCTCTCGCCAAATGGACAGCGAAATTTCCGCTTGCGCGCTGTCGATAAGTTTCTTTGCCTTAGCAACGTATTTTTCTTCGCCCACTATATTCATTACATAATCGACGTCGGCGTTTTCCGTTGCAAGTTGTTGTAGCTCGCGTTCGGCGCAGGCAATATTCTTTTCGTTTTCTTCCTTGATGCTACGTATAAGGTCTTGATACTCGATAGGCTTGTAAAAATTCGGCTCTCCGTCTATACGAATAACCGCGCCCTTTGCCACCAAGCGATTGATAACCTCGTACACCAACGAACGCGCAACGCCCGAAAGTTTTGCGATTTCGTAACCGTTTAACACTTTATGTTTAATTAGTGTTCCGTATACTTTTGCTTCGTTTGACGAAAAGCCGAGTTTCTCTAAAAATTCATAATTGTTCATAGTAGTTATACACCACACCACTATTATGTTACAAATCTCTGCGTTGTCAATATAATTTCTGAAAAATATGGTATTAAATTTACTTTTTGCGTCAATACGGGCTGTCGTCAAAGTACAGTTCTTCGTACAAATCATCGTCTTGCCTATCGAAACGTTCTTGCTGCTGTCGGTTGGTATTCTTTATTAGAGAATAACTTTCGCCGCGTTTTGCTCCGTATTGTAACTTTGTACATCAAAATTTTTAATCTGTTGTTTTTTATTCTTCACTAAATCGAAAGCAAGGTCTACGGCTGGACAATCAAGAGGTCAGGTATTGGACAAAATAAGAAAGTTCAAAACAACTAACGTCTTTTCTTTTCAATCAATAATAATACAATTCCTGATATTATACCTACAATCAACGAACATCCCGCACTAAAGATGTTTATATATATGTCTTTATTGCTAAGACCTAATGATAACAGTTTTTTGAAAACTAAAAAACTAAACCAATGTGCTAAACATGCAACACCAATCGCAATAATAACGCCCACTATGATATCCAACACTTTTCTGCATGTATATGCTCTATTATTCTCTTTAGCATATTTAGCTATTTCAGTATTTTGCCATAGGATACGTCGATCATGACGAATTATATCTAATTCGTAATCTATTATTCTAATATAACTTTCCATCAACTGAATCAATTCTTTTTTCTGATTTCTAATATCTTGTAATGAGTATTCTTTTCCTAACCAATAATTAGTATTCTTATCCATATTATATAGTTTACAGCTCTTGATTTCCTTTTCCTCTTCGCTGTTATATAGAATCTTATAATTTCCTATATCTGCATCAACTGTATAACGACCTTCCCTAAACAAAACCACATGTTTCTTTATTCTATCTTCTATATAACATAGTTTTCTCATTCTTTCTGTATAACAATCCTCAATGTCCTCATTTCTGAAATTATCATATCCATTTAAAGAATTGGCAAACTCATCAATCACAAACTCTTTCAAATCAAGATACTTTTTATTTAAAAAGAATACTCCCTTATTTCGTTTAAAATGATCAATTAGCAGGTCACACCGTCCTTTATTATTGTCATGCACATGTTCACCCGTCACAGGAGTTTCCAATCTAAAAAGCAATAATGTAAATATATTTCCATGTTCTCTATCCAAATCCAGTCTAATGTGTTTGCCAGTCGGATTATTAACAGATATTATAAGCTGACCTTTCCACATAGGATCCAGAGTCGTGCTTATATTACCCAATCCCTGACAAACTCTAGCAACTTTTGACATAAAAATACCAGCTATTTCATTATCTGTTTCTATGTATTCCTTAGAAAAAAAGAGTACTGTGTCATTAGGAGGAATATTCACATAATGAATATTTCCATTTTCTAAAGTCTCCACATTAATCTTTAAAAGAATATGTTTTCTAATAGAAAACGCAAAATTCATAGTAGATAAATTATACCCAGCCCCAGTTATATTTCTTTCATCATATGGAAATATTTTTAAATGACCTTCGCATATTGCCTTCTTTATATCATCTCTAGAAAACATGCTTACACCTGCCCTTCCTGTCCTTCCTGAACATTCTGAACTTCCTGACACTCCTGTCCCATAAGTTTTTCATCTGTAATAATAACTTTCTCTTTTATTGTCTTTGTATCTATAATTTTTACATCGTATTTTGCTTCCTTGTGAATATCTGCCGGTTCATAACCATATGCTTTTAACTCATCCTTATATGGCATTAGAGGTGTATATAATCGTACATATGCAATACCAGTTGCTCCTGAAAAAAGTATATAATCTGTTCTTTCTTTTCCAATATTTATAATATGTGATTGTGATATTCCCTTATATTGCTCAATATAATATATTTTTTTAATACCCGCTTCTTTTATTTTCTTAGCACATAACTCACATGGACTGGATGTAGTAAATAAATATCCTCCTTTGATTTTGTCACTTTTGCATGCAACGATTGCTCTTTCCTCTCCATGTAAAGCTCTTGTATATATTTGGTCTTTTTGAGCTAATATATCCTGATACATATCTTTAAAACAAAATGCAAATGGCAAGCCATTTAAATTACTTTTTCTATCTTCTGTAATCTTGGAATTTATTTTGTTAAGGTATTCTCTAAATTCATCATTGTAACACTCATATTCACTGTAAGCATCACGGTCGTAATTTCTTATCAAGTCAAATAAATTACGTCTAATGCATGATTCAGCACCACATGGTGCATCATTCCATCCTAATGACAAAATATTATATTCTGAATCAGTAATAACAGCACCTACCTTTCTTGAAAGGCATCCTGAATTTAGCTTTGCAGTCATTGCAATCTGCATACATCGTTCCTCTTTTGTAGGTGTAAGCAACCCCGGATGCATTATCAAAGTAACCATTCGTCCCAATGCCCAAATCAATTCCAAATCACTATTATAATCTATTTCTCTATAATTTCTCTTTAAAAATAAATCTGCATCTTCAATACATTTTACAACATCCTGCAAAATGAAATCAGCTAATCCATTCCCGTAACATCTTGTACGAATTACATCATCCTTAACAAAATTCAAAAAAATTTTTTCGTCTTCACTAAAATCACCCTCAGGATTTTTTTTCCATCTTTTATATATTTTTTTCCCAAGTGACAAATTTTCGTTTAATTCATATACTTCATTTGAAAATCCCTTTTTAAACCTTCTGCTTCTTTCTCTCTCATCACATGTAACTGCAAGCAAGTAAAACGAAGCATATCTGCATCTAAAATAAAAAGCTTCAAACAAATTTTTCAAATTATTAATCACGACATAAACGCGATTATTTACCCTTTTATTATCTTTCTTTTCTGTATCCTGCAAATTCCAACTTCCACAGTGTCTTAACATTTTGACAAATTTGTTAATTCTATCAGGTATGCAAAACAAATTAACAGGACAAATATCATCCTCGCTTGAAATATAAACTTTTCCACATCCCCTTAAATTATTTCCATACTGCTGATACATTGCAGTAAAACATCCATATACTCTCAATTCTCTTTCAAAAAGCTCACTAATGGAAACCAGACAACCATAACAGAATACAATTACATCTTGTTGTCTAAAATAATTATCATTATCTATTTGATTCTTATAAAAGAGCCATAATGAACATAACTCTTCAACCCTATTATCACTTATAAAAATTTTTTCAAATAATTTGTCTACCTGTCTTGAATCAAAGATATCGTCTCTACCAATAGCCTTTCCTATTCTTTTTAAATTCTCATAAGCTTTATTTATAAGGCTCTCTTTCTTTTTCAAAACATCATCTATAATATCGTATATTGTAGAATCAGCACATTTTTGATTTTTTAAAACTTCAATTTCCGTTTCCAAAATAAATGAAAAAATAATATTTGTTACATTAATCTCTACAAACGGTCTCCAATTATGATGTAGATATCTATAACATACAATAAGTTCTCTTGTCATAGACATATCGATCTGTGAAGTATCAGCTGGTTTTGTAACACGATCACAAAAGCTTTCATCAGTCAATAATTTACATACATCTGATACACCAGCTTTAACTTTTCCTGTCAAACCTATAATTGCAAATTCAAGCTTTTCATTTAATAGTTTATCAACCATTTTGTGTTCTAACGATGAAGTATTTAAATCCATGTTTTCTCCCCCTTTACGTATTCCAAATTACACGTCTCTTTTATATCTGTAAAGCCCATCTACAAATTTCACAATATCATTTATAGAGTATCTTCCCTGCAAAATTCCATCCATATATATTTTCATAATACTAACATGTTACTAAAGCATCTGTATGTTTCCATCTGCCAAACAATTTAATGAATAAATTTTTAAAGTTCAAATTTATTCTTAATATCATCCCAATGAAACTTAATCTGCCTTACTGCTAATGTATATATAGCACCAATCACAGCTATCACTCCTCCTAGTATTTCACCAGTGTAGTGTTCCAACACACTACCTTTAATAGCTTTTATAAACGTACTAAAGATAAAATTATGATTATCTTTAAAATACAATACATCTATCAGGAAATCTAAAATTTCTACAGTCAATACAGCTATTACAACTATCCATAATGAAAGCCCCAAAATACTCTTAATACGATCTTCATTGCTATTTCTACGTTCAATGGCTGATAACCGCTCATTAACACTCTTGTCGGGAGTATCACGCTCCTTAATTACCTCTTTAGTTGTCTCAACCGCCTGCAGTTTAGGATCGATTTCAATAATCTTACGCTCAGTCTTACAGCTTTCATAAATATCATAGTAGTCATTCCTTACAAGTTCTTCCAGACTTGCTTTATCTATAGAATATCTCCTTATTCCATGTTCATTTGCCTCTGCTAAATCAATCTGCTTACCGCACTCATGACATCTGATATCCTGTATATCATAAAATCCATCACACTCTATGACATTCTCTGATGAACATTCATCACAATACACATGCAGTTTTTCATTTATAATTCCCTGCTCCTTTAAAAGAGATATCACACTTGAAGCAGTTTCCATATCGACTTCCAGCAGCTCAGATATCTCCTCCAACGAAAGATTCTTATATTGCCGACGACTTAAGTCCTTTACTCTTTGCCAGCATATCTTTATTAATTCTTTGTCTTTCATACACTCTATAAAGCTCCCATGCTTCATTCAACTCATCCTGATTGTAATGTCTGCTATCTAAAATATGAACTCCAATGAATTTATCATCAGTTCCATCATACTTAACTGTCAGATTTCCCTTTTTCTGTGGAAAAATTACCCTCATAGAAACTATACGCTTTACAATATCGAGAGAATTTCTAATTCCCATAAATGTACGCTTGTCATATATGCAGTCCTTGCCATTCTCACCAGTTAATGATGCTTCCAGATTATCCTGATCACTAAAACGAATTTTGGAAATATATATCGTATCATCCGGCAACAGACTTTCCAGATCTCCAGTCTCCAAATAATCCAATAATACGGTTTGCTGTAGAAGCTTGTATAACTCATCCTCTAAATCAATAAGATTGGGATCAATATGTATCATGCCATCCGCTTCTTTTTGGCTATGATTAAGTTTGATATCCTGTAATAACAAATCTACAACTCTACACAATTTATTTCTTTTCTCATCAAGTTCCTTTATATTAGGTAACTGCCTGTAAAAATTATTAAAAAGTTCTCTACTCATATCATATAGCACAGTTTCAGGTCTGACTTTGTTCTTGTTCAACTCTATTTTCAGATCAGCCTTCAGTTCATCAAACACGGCATCTAACTGTTTTTTTGGTCGACTGGACTCCAATATCCCCGATTGATTGCATACCTTAATAATAAGTTCATGATTTATCAAATCAATCGTTACCGGTAAGTATGAATTAAGTTCTTCTACCGCTCTTGTCTCTTTGTTCGATTTTAAAATTTTAAAAGCATAAATCATATCAATTCTTGCCAACCTTGATTTAAGTCTGCTCTTAAAACTCTTTATATAAACCAGTTTTGCAGTTTCTGATTTGTACTTTAATGGCGTTAAAATAAGATTGTACTGTAGCTCACTCACATCATAATGATGCATAAAATCATCCCAAGAGCTTCTGTTTCTTAACAAATTGCAACATCTCTCAGACAGCTTATATACTCTTATAAGACGATGTTCACCACACATTATTCCTCTATAAAAGAAACTTGAAAGTGTCTCCTCATCAATTATTCCCTCTAAAATAAGCTCCTCAAACATTCTTTTACGATTCTTTGGATACTTCTCATCATTAGGAGATATTTCAATTTCTTTTAAAAATGCATTGATGTCTTTACTATTGATTTTATCCATAAGTTCTTCACATATATACATAATCATTTTCTCCCGCAATCAAACATACTATATATTGATATCAGTTGTTATAATTATACTATATATATGCATATAATACTACTCTTAAAATTAAAATCTTAACAAACCCGAAAAATATTTATATGTAAGCATGTAATAATCCGTACCTTGAAATTTTAAAAAATCCGCCCTACTAGGCAATGTCATTAAGTTAAGATGACATTGAGCTCCGGCTCTGTTTTCTTCAAATACTTCTCCAGCATTTCCTTCAATTTTTCTATAATGCTACCATCCTTCCCAACTGAGATTCACATCCTCAGTTACGGCACATATTACCGCACACTTCTGTACATAGCAACCTATTTTTTGCGTTTTTGGTGATGCCCTATCTTCTCCTTTACCTTGTCCGGCACATCAATCAGCCCGAACCGATAGAACATTCCGTATATGTAGGTCACTCCTCGGATATCGCCCAAAGCTTTCGGGCGGTCTACAACTTCTCCTTTAATATTCTTCAGCGCCAAAACTATAGAACTCCATGCCAAACTCTTACTCTTCTCCCGGCGGTCGATCCACAGCTCTTTCGTGTACTCACCGTTCCTGCCTTTTTTTATTTCGTAAGAGAATGGCAATCCAGAGTAGGTTTTAAATCCTACCCCGGCATAGGACACAACCACGCCCCAGAAGTTTTCTTCTGTCGGATTATCCCTCCATCGCTTCATTGCTCTGTATCTCCGCTGCCGCTCTGCTCCAACACTAATCTTATCTTTTTCTGTACTGTGGAAGTACACGCCCTTTTTATAAGGCAGATACGAGGTAACAGAGGCTTTGGAAAGTTTCAGGGTGTTTGCAGTTGAGAGTATGGAGGTTTTGTAGTCTTGTGTTTCATGGTGTTCTTGAAAGGTAGCTTGCACCTTCTCCGCCACTTCAGATTCATACACACCGGCCGTGATTAGCAGCTTTCTTACTTTGATTGGATTTAATCCCAGTTCTTCGCCGATGGCCTGCAAGGACATCTCAGAATCATAAAGCGCCACAGCAGCATCCATCTGTTCTTTCAAATTCTTCCCGCCATCGTACTCCGGCTTTAGTTTCTTCCGGCCACCGCCGGGCTTCCGGGGTTTATAAGCTCTTTTCTCTCCCATAATCATTCGTGCAGCTCCAGTGGCAGACCATACGGGTCATGGAAGAAAGCCATCTTCTTACCAGTATAATCGTCAACCCAAACCGGCTCACATTCAATTCCTACCTCCGCCAGCTTCCTCACTGTCTGCTCCACACTCTCTACACAGAAAGCAAGATGACGCAGACCGCAGGCTTCAGGGCGGTTCACACGCTTCGGCGAGTTTTCCTCAGCGAAAATCTCCAGCTCAGTGTGTTCATTAACACGAAGATCCAGCTTCCAGTCCTTGCGCTCCGGACGATAGTTTTCCCTGATGACAGAGAATCCCAGCTTGTTCACATAGAAATCCTTTGCGGCTTCGTAGTTGGATACGATTATTGCAATATGATGTATTTTTGATAAATTCATTTTTTCTCACACTCCATTTCTTTTATTTTAAGGGCTAAGCCAAGGGGACAGTAATTAATCTGGGTGCACAATAAAACAGCCACCACACTGTCCCCACTGGCTTTATCTGTTTTCGGCGTTTCCAT
>ERZ827363.2154-NODE-2154-length-17527-cov-6.541495_pt1 | contig 17527 bp, 19 predicted proteins | sample MGYA00519776_ERZ827363 | MGnify/ENA primary metagenome ERZ827363 (study PRJEB31778, sample SAMEA3449288) | human gut metagenome | biome: human gut; feature: human-associated habitat; material: faeces | place: United Kingdom | collected 2010/2012 ...
CTTTTGCACCTTTTCCAAGTAAATCTTCTTTTGATTTTATTTTTCTAGTTAAATACTTCATAGCAATTGCACTACATTCATATGAAGTTGAAGATTTTGAGTCTATTAAATACTCAGCTATTGTTATGTCAAAATCCATAGAATTTAATTCTATTTCATAAGGTTTTAGTAATATATAATCTTCTTTTAAATCATATCCATGTTTTTTAATTTCAGGATTTGAAAGTAAAGTTTTTATTTGTCGTAATTCATCTTCATTTACATAATAAATTTCATTTCCATCTAAACTTAAGAATACATATAGAACTCTTTTGTCTAATATATTTCCTTCTTTTCCTATAACATCGATTATAACTTTTTTATTTTCTTCTGCTTTTTTAATAAAATCTTCTACATTATCTAGATGTTCTATTTTTAAGTCTATTTCTTCTTTTATAGTAGTCTCTCCGCCTTCTATATCTAATAATTTTGTTATCAGACTTGTAAATCCGAACTCTTTAAACTTCTCTACAACATCGTCTTTATTGTAGTCTCCGTATTCTAGATCTTCTAATTTAACTTCGATTGGAACATTTGTTATAATTGTAGCTAATTCCTTACTCATTAAAGCTAAATCTTTATTTTCTTCTATTTTCTTTTTGATACTTCCTTTTAATTCATCAGTATGTTCTATAAGATTTTCTATAGTTGAATATTGTTTTAAAAGTTTTATACCAGTCTTTTCACCAACACCAGGCACTCCAGGGATATTATCCGATTTATCTCCCATAAGACCTTTTAAGTCTATAAATTGAGTTGGTGTCATTTCGTATCTTTCTAATACTGAATCGTAGTTATATTCTTCAACTTCTCCAACACCTTTTTTAGTTATTAGAGTAGTTGTTTTGTGCGATGCCAATTGTATCGCATCTTTATCTCCTGTAACTATGTAAACTTTAAAGTCATTTTCTTCGCCTAATCTTGCAACCGTACCGATTAAGTCGTCAGCCTCATATCCTTCAAGCTCTAATCTGTTTATATTAAACTTGTCTAATAAATCTTTTAGAGGTTGTAATTGTTGTGCTAATTCATCCGGCATTTTCTTTCTCCCAGCTTTATAATCAGCATATTGTTTATGTCTGAAAGTTGGGGCCTTTTTATCGAATGCAACACTCATATGCGTCGGTTGATAGTCTTCTATTATTTTAAACATCATACGAACAAAGCCAAATATAGCGTTAGTTTTTAATCCCTCACTATTACTCATATCTGGCAATGCATAAAAGGCTCTGTTTATTATTGAGTTACCATCTATAATTATTAATCTTTTTTCCAAAATTTATCACTCCTACTGTTTCTCTTATTTACTCGTTTTACCCTATCATTTTATCATACCATAAATCTATCGAGATTAACTATTTAAAATGTATAAATATATTCAGTTTATATTATACTTATTTTATTATTTACTTTTTTTACTTTTTTCATAAGTTTTTTAAATGTAGATTATATTCTTATTTTTAAATCAAATACTAATTTTTCCAATATATATAAATTGTGCTTGATTAATTTAATCTGTGTTGCTATAATATAAAGGTAGCAAATTTATTGGCCGATGTGGCGGAATTGGCATACGCACACGACTCAAAATCGTGCGGAGAAATCCATACGGGTTCGACTCCCGTCATCGGCACCATTTTTTTACATATGATTACTAAACGCGTTGAAAAGACTAGGTTTTATTGCCTAGTCTTTTTCTTTTATTTTTATAAAATCACCTAATTGTCACCTAACTAGTTACACAAAAAGATAATTAAGTTTTTCAACAGCTTCTGTTTTCTTTTCTTTCATTACATGAGTATATATATTCATAGTAGTATTTATATCGGCATGACCTAATAGTTTTTGAACTGTTTTTGGTGCTTCTCCTTGTTCAAATAATCTAGTTGCATATGTATGTCTTAATGCATGAAATTTCATTGGTTCAATATCTATTTTCTTCAAAATACTTTGTAGATTTCTATTTGGTCTCTTTTCTTCGAATGGATTTCCTAAAGGGTCACACAAAACATAATCCTTATTGTTATATTCTTCCCCTATCTTAAGAATTATTTCATTTTGTTTTTTCTTATGCTCTTTTAATTTTTTCATGATAGATTCAGGAATAGGTATTGTACGAATTGAATTTTTTGTTTTTGGAGATTGTTCAATAATTTCATATCTTACAGTTTTATCGTCCTCATGTATTGGAACTTTTTGAAGTGTCCTTTGCACCGTTAATTCATTTGTCTTAAAATTTATATCAGACCACTTAAGCCCTTGCAACTCTCCTCTTCTCAATCCTGTCCCTAGTGCTACAATAAAAAACATCTCTAATTCATGTCCCTTTATTTCTTGTAAAAACATAAATTGCTCTTTTTCTGTCAATACTTTTACTTCTTCATTAGATTCTACTCTTGGCAGCTTAACAAGTTTGCACCAATTTTGTTGGATATATTGTTGTCTTTTAGCTTCTTCAAGACAAGTTTTCAATTTTGTATTAATTTGTTTAATAGTATTTGCAGAAACCTCATTTTTTTCTAACTCATTATAGTATATTTGTAAGTGTGTTGTTTTTAAATCACATAATTTAATTTTTCCAATGCTTGAATTAGAAATATATTTCTTATAAATATTAAAATATCTATCAAAGCTTTTAGGTTTTAAATCCTGTTTTCTATACTCAAACAACCATGTATAAAACCAATCTTGTAGAATTATTTTTTCTTCGTTTAATACACCCATTGACATTTTTCTTTTGTAATCCTCTAATGCTTTTTGAGCCTCCTTTTGAGTTTTTCTTTGCATTTTCTTTAATACTGGTTTACCACTTTTATCTCTTCCAGTCATGATACTAGCAACCCATACAATTTTTTCATTTCCATTTTTGTCACTCTTTTTTAGTTTATATATACTCCCCTCTCCATTTGCTCGTTTGCCCATATAATCACTCTCCCTTTTTGATTTATATAATACTCTTTTTTTTTAGATTGTCTAGTTATATTTTTGGAACATGAAATTTATTTAGCTTTAATTCATATGAAACAGTTCTTAAATGTGGACTTGAAGCACTTTAAAAATAAATAAAAATACTTTAATAAATATATCTAATTCTATTTAAAATTAAATAAAACAAAATTAAAACATATTTTTTATTAAATTATGATAGAAAAATTCACTAAAATATACATCGAATCTCCCCCTCATAATAGGTAAAACCTAGTAATATAAAATAAAAATATAGGAAAAATAATAAGTTTTGACTATATTTTATAATTATTAGGATTGCTAATTTTTTTAATGAAAGGAGATTTTTATATGAAAAAAATAATCACAGTAAAAGAAATGTCAAAAAAATATGGCTTTGGAATAAATTATTGTTATCAACTAGCTAATGCAGAAGGTTTCCCTATGATAAAAACAGGAAGAAAAATAAACATATTAGCTGATAAAGTTGACGAATGGTTAGAAAAAAATATTGGAAAACAATTTTAATACTTATAAGTTTATGTATCAGCGAAGCTGATCATAAACTTATTGACGTTCCTAATATGAAAAGGAGAAGTGAAATATGGATAAAAAAAGAAAAAAATTTCTTAAAAAACAAGCAAAATTATTAGAACATTTTAAAAGTTCAACATTTGAACAGCTAGAAAAAGAAGGCTCTATATACGAGGTGAAATATGACAATACAAATAGAACTAATGAAAACACAATACAAAAGCCTAACCAGTCGAAACTACTATGAAAAGGGTTCTACGATAGAATATATTGCAAAAAAAATTCTCGAAGAACTTGGAGTTGAAAAAATATATAAAATAACAGATATATATGAACAATATAATTTGGGTGATTACTTCATTTTTCATAATGGAAAAAAGAAAACTATTGAAGTGAAAACAAGTCATGTATTCAAAAATGTAGATAAGTTGGCAATGGACTTCAAATATTTCAAGCAATCTGTCTCGGATAAATTAGTACCTTATGTTCAAAAGAATACAAAAACAAATCTAGGTTGGCTAATAGATAATAAGGCAGATATATTGCTTAGTTTCAATCCCGTCTCTAATAAGGCTTACATAATCTCAAATTTTCCAGAAGTATCAAAAAATATATTGGCAGATGTAAAAAAATATATAGCAACATTAAAAAATGGAGAATTAACACGGTATCGAAATAATCACAATAATTACATTAACGAGTTTTTGGAAGGGTCTGTAAAAGTCGATAATAGGCTCAAAATAACACTTATTATTAATTTAACATTGAATAATGAAGCTATTGAACACTACGGGGGCAATTTAACAATTTTAGATATAGAAATTATTAAAAGTAAAAATAGAATTTAGGAGGTAGTACATGGAAGAAATCTATGTTATAGACCATGAAAAAGAAGAAGCTAGGAAAATAGGAAATCTATCTGAAAATGACACTATTGAGATTAAGAAAAATAAGACACCAAAACAACTAGCAATAATTAACAGTAAGACACAACTTGGAAAACTAGAACAAGAACTAGGTGGCTATGTACAAGTATATTATGTAAGTCAAAGACTACTATATGACAATATACCTATAGACAAGGCTAATATAACTAGATTCCTGTATCTAGCAACTTATATTGATTATGATAATAGAGAGCCTAATCTACTTGTTATTAAGAATAAGAAAAATGAACTTGTACCAATGACTAGGAAAGATATGCAGATAGTTATGAAGCTAAGTAAGGGGCAAATTTCAAAATTCTTAAAAGAAATGAAAGACAACAACTTAATATTTGAAACTAGCAATAGGTTCTATATTAATGATAATTATGCTACAAAAGGAAAAATGAAAAAAGATAATGACTGTACAAGATTGTATATCAATCCTATAAGGAATTTATATGAAAACTGTACCAGTAGAGAACATAAGTTATTAAGTTATATATATCAATTGATACCATTCGCAGATTATAATACTAATTTCATAACAATTAACAATGAAGCTGCAAACATAAAAACAATAATGCAATTATTAGGATTGTCTACCAACAATAAGAATGCAGTTAATAAGTTTAAGAAAAAAATGCTACAATTTCATATTACATATAATGACAATGAATATTATCTATTTGGAGCAATTACACGTGAGTATGCTAATAATACAGACACAAGACTAGTTATTAATCCAAGGGTGTTATGGAGTGGTAATAATTTACGAATTAGTAATAAAATATTTGAGGACTTAATGCTCAAGTAATCCTTGTCTAATTTTGTTCCTCCCCCTTTCTGGAAACAAATTGGCAAAAACTCCCCCTTTCTGGAAACACTTTTTTTGGACTTTAGACAATATTTTATTATCTGAAGTCCATTTTGTTCCTTCTTATTCTTACTAGATGTGAAATCAATTAATACATATGAAAGTCAATCAAATATAAAAAAGAGAACTTGTTTAAATTCCTGTTTAAAAGATTAATTTTTATAAGATTTTTTATCTGTCTGATTATAGATATAATAATGACCATTACCATAATTAATACAAAAAAATTCTTTATTATCTTTATATACATTAAATCTAAATTCTTGTATTTTATACTTATATATATTATCTTCAAAATTAGAATAGAAAAGACTATCATGCAATTCTACTTCTTGATTTGGTTCAATTAGTGTATCTTTATTATCGTAATCTAATTTAAAAGTAGAATAAAGAGTTTCGTTATTATCTTTATCATAATACTGTACTGATGCACTAGGATTAAAAATAGTATAATCAGAATTATTATAAAAATAAATATATTCATGACCTTGATTTTCATTGAATTTAAATTCTACTTCATTAAAAATATTTTCGTCTAAAGTTACTTCTTTTTTGGAACATCCCACACATAAAATTAAAATACATATTAAAATTAATAATTTTTTCATATTAATATTCACCCCTAATTTTAATATTTTTTATTTGCATAATTCCACAAAAAACAATAAAATCCTTCTTAAATCAGATGTAAAATATAAAATAACTAATTAAAAAAGGATTTTTAAAACCCTACCCTTTAAGAACGTATGATTTTTAGGTGGAAAAATACCGACTGAAAAAAATAAAAAGGGAATTAGTAATTGCAACGGTTACAGACTTTCGACTATTTAAAGCCCCCCTAGTCTTTAGTAAGGTATTTATTTTTTTATCTTCTCAAAGGATTATTCATTTTCTAATCTTTATAATGTTATAATATTAATATAAAAATGTTAGAAAGGTGGAACAATTATGTTAATAATTTCCGTAGTTGTAATTGGAATAACGATAGTATGGTTTATGATTGCAATAAAACAAGGGCAAAAAGACCATGAAGTATTTTGTAAACAGCTAGAGGATAATCATATCAAAGAAAAAGACATAAAGATTTGCTTATGTAAGGGACAAAAATGTTCAATCATTTATACAAATGATAAAAAGTTGTATATCATAATAAATAGTGGCGAGGTAATTCAAATAAAACCTAGAGATATCCTAAAGATTGAAGTCAAAAAGCATTGTAATGGAGATATCAAAACTAAAATTCCTGTATATAATTCTGATGGAATTTGTCTAGGGAAATTAATTGGTGTTTCAATAAGCATTATGACAGAAGACATGACATATGGAGCATCTCAATTTCATATAGGCAATCTTTATGAAGAATATGAAAAAATGGCTAGATTAAAAGCTATATTAGAAAAAGAAATGAAAGAAGTAGATTAAAACTTTTTATATAAGAAAAATAAATTATACAATTTGAGTAGATGTTATAAGTCTACTCTATTTTTATATTAATGCTACTTTTGATACAGTATCAAAACGAATATTATAATGTTTTGTATTAAAACTCATTGACTTATGTATTAATATCATATAATATTTAAGTATAAAAAGCGACGAAGGTTCTTTTTAATACGAAATAATATAAAAGGGGTTCAGTAATATGAGTAAGATATATGGTTATTGTAGAATAAGTACAAAGAAACAAAGTCTAGAAAGACAAGAAAGAAATATATTGAAAGCATTTGACAATGCTATTATTGTCAAGGAAGTATACACAGGTACTAAGTTAGAAGGAAGAACGGAGTTCAATAAGATACTTAATAATATTAAGACAGGTGATACAATAGTATTCGACAGTGTTAGCAGAATGTCAAGGGACGCAGAAGAAGGCTTCACAATGTACCAAGAGTTATTCAACAAAGGTATTAACTTAGTATTTTTGAAAGAAAGATATATTAATACAGATACTTATAAGAAACAACTAGATAATGTCAATTTACCAAGCACAGATAATAAGATTGTTAATGCTGTATTAGAAGGGGTTAAGAATGCATTGATTGAACTTGCAAAAGAACAGATACAGATAGCCTTTGAACAAGCCGAAAAAGAAGTCAAAGACCTACAACAACGTACAAAAGAAGGTATTGAAACGGCTCGATTAAATGGAAAACAAATTGGTGGAGTTGTTGGAAAGAAACTTACTACAAAAAAATCTATAGAAGCTAAGAAACAGATAATTAAGTATTCAAAAGAGTTTGAAGGCAACTTATCAGATGGTGAAGCTATGAAGCTAATAGGACTGTCAAGAAATACATACTATAAATACAAAAGAGAATTAAAAGAAGTGTATTAAGGGTAGCATATAGCTACTCTTTTTTTGTATCAATAATTACATATATGCACTCCTACTCCATTGCCATTATCACCACTACTGTAGATACTACTACTCTACTATTGTACTAAAGCAACTACATATATCTAATTGCAATCCTGTATATGAGATTGTAAGAAAGTTAAATTATTAAATGAATAATCTATCAAGTAAGTTTACAAAAGCCTTCACAAAGGCTTACAGAATCTAGAATTTATAAATAATAAAAAATAAATACTATTACATGCAATAGTATTATTAATGAGCTTCTATATTCCTTTTTAAGATATATTTATTTGTTGTTGAATAATTAATCAATATGAATTGTGTAACCTGTTACAAAGGTTTACAGAGAGTGAATTTGTGTTGTATGTGGTTTACTTATATATACAAGGAAATAATCGTTAAGAGTGTATAAAAAAATATATTAATAAATCTTATTCCAGATAATAATATATTGATTCAAGTAGAATGTATAATTATATATCATGTTATTAGATAATATTTTTATGTTTTCTTAAAATATTTTCCTGCAAAAGAAGGCTCATTTTTTTATGACATAAGGAATGTTGACTTGACTGTATATTATTATAGAGGGTGGGGGTAGTATAAGGAGTTTTTTACTGTTATTTTCATGATTCGCCCTATAGTACTTTACATAGTATATACTATAAAAAGTCACCTAATAGTCACCTAATTAATTTTTAAATATATAAAATCAAATAAAAAGCTACAAAAATAATCGTTAATATTTCAATATTTATGGGAATATATAAAAATAAAAAAATTCTTATAAAATTCATTTTTTCTACTCCCGTCATCGGCACCATTTTTTTACATATGATTACTAAACGCGTTGAAAAGACTAGGCTTTATTGCCTAGTCTTTTCTTTTTTTGTTTTAAATAAAGGAATTGTATTTCTATTACTCGAAATACTTTAAAAGATAACTAATTAAATATAAGTTTGGAGGGAAAAAGATGAAACAAAAGTTATTTTTATTAAGTATTATAGTTTTTAGTTTTATTATTACAGGTTGTTCTAGAAATAACAGTTTAGCATATGATGAATCAATTCAAGTTCAAAAAGAAGAAAATAAACTTGATAACAATATGGACAGAATTAAAGATTTAAAAAATAGTATTTATAAATTTATTACAGACGATATAAAAAGTAATGGTGGTCATGTTAAAGATTTTGATTTAGATAATATGAACCTTGAACTTAAAAAAGCTAGAAGTGAATATAATGATATAGATTTTGATTTGCTTAAAACAAATTATGAATATATAAAGTCTCAAAACAAAGAAAGTAAACCAAACTATAATGAATTTGGATTAGAATATATACAAAAAAATTATTCTAATGCATTAGATTTATATGAACAAATGATAAAGCTAGGCAATGATGGAATTTATAGCAATAAAGACTATATTAAAATTTACGAATATTCAGATAAAATAGCAGATGAGCTTTATATGGCTACAGTATACAACAATAATAAATACGATAATTTCTTCAAATTTTATATCTTATATGGTGTAAACGTATATACAGAATCAAAATTAACAGATATAAAAAACAAAATAAAAGAAGCTGATTATGACTATAAACTTGATAGTGAAAATACAAATACGACGAATACTTTAATAGTTTATGATAAAGATAGCAAAGATTCAGTACACTTTTTATTTAAAGACAATCTTTTAAATACTGTTTTTTATTATGTCGATGATAATAAAGATACATTTTTATCTTATACAGTTTTTGCCTCTTCAACTGGCGTGAAATATTATGGTAGTACTCCAAAATCATTACAATACAAAGAATTTTATAATTTTGATAAACAATATGAGTTTTTAAAAGAAATAAAAAAATCTTTATCCTAAAGACCTTTAAAAATGTAGATTTTTTTGAAATGCATTTTCGACTATCCATCGGCACCACTTACGCCTAAGAGAGTTTATTCTGTAAATACATTTGGGGGTTATATAAATCGCGATAAAAATAAACTTGAAGTTCTTGCAAGACTTATAAAAAGGAATATGAAATAACGAAAAATATATTAAAAAACCTAGGATTTTTATCCTAGGTTTTTATTGTAAACTATCTATTATAAATTCTATATACTTGTCAAAATCGTCTCCATCATCTGGAAGTTTGTTTTCTTCTGCATATTCCATAGTTTTATCAAGTATAAATTTGTACATATCTTTTTTATCTTCTTCATTTAACTCTACTTTTTCTTCTGTATCTGGATCAACTAGACATTCTAATAAGTGAGTTGTACAATCTTGTGCTAATTCTTTTATTTGCTCTATTTCACGAAGTTCTTCGTCTGTTATATTAAATTGATTTACATTTGTCATTTTAATAAAATTCCTTTCTTTCTTAACTGCCTTTGTAATATATCACAAACAAATTTATATAACAAGACTATTTATCTTTATAACTCATGTCTATTTTTTACAAAATAGTTTTTTATATCTTTCATTTATAATTTTTATCATAAGCTCCCCAACCCCAACTGCATCTTCTATTGTAAGATAGTGATCTGCTGTTTTGTCGAGAAACATTTTGCCTGTTGGTGGAAATTCTTCATCTTCAAACCATATGCTTATTGTAACTGGATAATATGGATAAATATAAAATACGGCACTTAAATCTGCTTTTGAATCGATAAACTTTGCATCTAAAGATTTAAAAACTTCTATAACTTGTTTTTCATCTTTATTTTTTAAAAAACGTTCTAGTTCCACTTCAACAGTTTTGTCAAATCTTGCCCCTCTTATAAGTCCGTCTTTTAATTCTCCAAATTTAATTTGTTTTGATAAAATCGGTGTATTATCTGCCAAATCTAGATAATGAAGTAAAGTTAGTATCTGCCAGTCATCTCTTTTTTCTTTCATATCGTAAGTTGGATATTCTAATTCGAATATAGCATCTAAACTTTTGATTTTTAAAATTGATTTTTCTTCATCAAATTCTGCCCCTGAATTCTTCGCAATTTCTATTGGATTTTTTCCCTCAAGACGTTTTTTCGCAGCTATGTACATTTCATTAAATGCTCTGTTTTCCTTTTTATTTTCCATAGTATTATCCCCCATATTATTTTTAAATTTTTAAGTAGTTATTAATATTTTAAATTATTATTGATTAGATTTCTATGTTTTTGTTTATCTATCTTGCACACATCACTTCCCCATTATCGTTTTAAAATATTTATTTATTGTTTTTCAATAAATAAATATTGACATTCATAAAATACCTTGTTAATCTATAAAATATAGGACTAAAAAGGGGGTAAATTATAGAATGTCTAGGGTAAAAAAATTAGGATTATTTTTTATTTTATTATTTATTTTTATATGCGTCGCAATTGGTGTTCTCATATTAAAAATAGAATATTTTGATCCTTATAATTCAGTTAACTATAGTGAAATGATAGATACAGAAATTCCTAAAAACGCTAAAGTCTTGGATTATAAAGATACTCACGGGGGATTCTTAGGAGATGGCGATTTATATGCAGTTATACAATTTGATAAAAATGAAAAAAACTCATTTTTGAAAAATATAGAGAAAAATAAAAAGTGGAAGAAAACCCCTTTGCAAAAAGATTTAAAACTCATTATATATGGCGGAGAGTTAAAAAAAGATGGAAATTATTATGTGTACGAACCTTTACCTGATTACAATATTCCTAAAACAAAAAACGGAATTTATTATTTTAAAGATAGATTTGCTGAAAATTATCCTGAAGAGGCAGACACTAACATAAATGATAGAGCAGCATATAACATAACATTTGCCCTATTTGATTTGGACACAAATAAGCTTTATATTTATAAATTAGATACTTAACTCATAAAAACAAAATAGGATTAATACTTTAGTTTAAGTATTAATCCTATTTTACGTTATGTAAATTTTAAACAACTTTACTATGTAATAAAATTTTATTTACAAATAATAAATTTCATTTAGAAAGTCTATAACTTCTACTGTTGTAATATTAAAAGTATTTCCTATAAAATCGACAACATACATCATGCCAATCGATATAGGATTTTTTAAGATTACTACTAAAGCTAGACAAATTATTAATCCAATTATTTTTTTCATGCCATGCCTCCCAACATATATTATTTATATATGTATATGCTGACATGATTATAATTTTTCTATTTATTTTATAGAATCACTTCTAGTTATAATCGAATCGATTAAGCCATAATCTAGGGCTTCTTGAGCACTCATAAAATTGTCTCTATCTGTGTCTCTATATATTTCTTCTATGCTTTTACCTGTATTTTCAGCTAGAATTCTATTTAGTCTTTCTTTAGTTTTTAGTAAATTTTCAGCTACTATTTTTATATCTGTAGCTTGTCCTTGTATACCATTTCCTCCAATTAGAGGTTGGTGAATCATAATTTGAGAATTTGGAAGTGCAAATCTCTTTCCTTTTGCTCCACCTGCTAATAAAAATGATCCAAAGCTTGCTGCAAGCCCTATACATATAGTTGATACATCACATTTTACATGTTGCATTGTATCGTATATTGCAAATCCTGCGGTTACTGAACCGCCTGGAGAGTTTATATAAAGATAAATATCTTTGTCTGGATCTTCTGCCTCTAAAAATAAAAGTTGTGCTATTACAACACTTGCAGAAGCGTCTGTAACTTCTTCTCCTAAGAATATAATTCTATCACATAATAATCTAGAAAATATATCGTAACTTCTCTCCCCGTTTCCTGTTTGTTGTACTACATATGGTACTACACTCATATTCTCACCTCCTATATAAATTATAACAATTTTTTCAAATTTTTGTATCAAATTTACATTAATAAATATTTTATTTACTTTTATTTCTATATTGAGTTGGTGTAATTCCTATAAATCGTTTGAAAATTTTCGAAAAATAGCTTGGACTATCAAATCCCACAGCATCACTTATAATCGTAATAGGATCCTTATTTTCTCTTAACATCTTAGTAGCTATAGATACTCTATATTTTAAAATATATTGAATTGGTGATATTCCAAGTGTATTTTTAAAACATCTTAAACATTCTCTTTCACTTAAATTTACAACTTTAGCTATATCATTTAAGGTTATTTGTTTATTATAATTTTTATGTACAAATGAAAGTATATTTTTTATTCTTTCTGAGTTTAAATCATTTCTATTATTTTTATTTAAATTTAAATCTTGTATATTTTTGAGCATAATATACCATATATGAGATAAATACTCCCTTACAAGAATCTCATATCCAAATTCAGATTTTTCAAATTGTGAAAAGGCATTTTTTATACAAGCTGATGCTTCTTCTCCCCAAGAAGTATTTTTATAAAAAGCAATTCCACTTAAATTCTTGTTTTCAACAATTGGATTTACAAAATTTTGCTCAAATACACTTTGTACTCCTCCAGAAATCAAGTTTTTATTAAAAACAAGTGAGTTTAATATACATTCTTCACTTGTTCCTGCTCTAATATAATGAAGTATATTTGAATTTATAAAAACACCATCACCTTCATTTAGTACAAAATCACTATTATCTAAGTATAAATGGATACTCCCACTTTTCACTCTTATTACCTCTATTTCTTCATGCCAATGCCATGAAATATCACCTGTCACAAATTTATTTATATCAGAATAACATGCCTTGCATGGAAACATAGGTGTCCCAAACAATTCTAATTGTTGTTTATTTTCATCTACTATAATCTCTATAATTTGTTGTTCCATAATATTTTCCCTTTTTTATTTTGTCGCTTTTATTATAGTATACGTCTTTATTATTATTGAACCAAGTTTTTTATAGCGATATTATTATTTTATAGTAAAGAAATCGCGATTTATAATTTTAAAAATACATGAATAGAGTTAACTTATTAAAATTTTTTTATGCATACACACCAAAAATAAATTTTATGGAGGTATTTTACATGAAGGGAATAATATTTAATTTAAATAATAATATAAAAAACATAGATGGATATAATTTCATAATAAACATGTTGAAAAATCTAAACATCCCATGGATAGAGTTAAAAAATGATTCAATCTATGATTTTTATGAAACTCCAATCGATATCGAAAACTGTATCTTTATTTCAGATTCACAAGAAAACTTAAACTTAGCACAAAACTTAAATATTAAATATGCAATTAAATTAAACTCAGATAAAAATAATTCAAAAGACAAACATTATATTAAAAATTTATACGATTTATATAATAAATATTTTAATACATTATTTTTAAACTAAGCTAAAAAATCTCTGACCTTATAAAGTCAGAGATTTTTATCTATACACTTCTTTGTTTTTTCAAAAATCTAATATCATTCTGTTATGTTTTCTGTTGTCGGGAATATAATAGTTATTTTTGTTCCATAATTCTCTTTTGAATCTATATGCAATCCAAGCCCTAATTTTTCACATAGTTTCTTGCATAGATAAAGGCCTATACCTGTGCTCTTTCCGAATTTTCTTCCATTATCTCCAGTAAATCCTTTTTCAAATACTCTACCAACATCTTTTTCATTTATGCCAACACCATAATCTTTTATAGAAAGTATTACTGAATTATTTTGTTTTTGGCTTTCTATCTCTATTTTATCATTATTTCCTTTTGAATATTTTATGGCATTTACTATTATCTGATTTAAAATAAATTCTATCCATTTTGAGTCACTATAAACTACTTGCTCTAAATCTTTAAGTTCCAAACTTATTCTTTTACTTATAAAATCACGTTGATTTCTCTTGATTACTTTTTTTACTAATGGCTCTAGTTCTACTTTTTTTATAATATAATCTTTGCCCACTTCATTACTTCTTGAGTAATAAAGTACTTGTTCTACAAAGTTGTCTATCTTATTAATTTGAGTATCTATTTTTCTAACAATATCGTTATTGTAGTTGTTTTCTATCACTAATTTACTAGATGCTATCGGAGTTTTTATTTCATGAATCCACATCTCTATATATTCTCTATATTCTTTTTGCATATCTTCATAATACTTAACATGCTCATGCATATCCCTGCTTACTTCTTTTAAAATATCGTTTATTTGTTCTGCAATTAAAAAGTTAGGCTCTTCTATAACTTCAGGCAATAAATACTTTTTATCTAAACTCTCTAATATACTTTCCATATCATTAAAATATTTTTTATACTTTATGTACTCTATAAAAATATAAGTAAACAATGGCAAAAACCATATACAGAAAATAAATAAAATCATCACAAAACTTATATCTGCAATATACATAAAAATCGATATGACAATAAATATCATTAAATTTAGAGTTAAAAAAATTCCTTTATCTTTTAAATAATCTGTTATTCTCATCGCATTATATACCCTAGCCCTCTTCTAGTTTCTATAACATTTTTTATTCCTATTTCATCTAGTTTTTTTCTAAGTCTTGTTATATTTACTGTCAAGGTACTGTCATCTACAAAAAAATCCGAATTCCATAGATGCTCCATCAAAAGCTCTCTAGACACAATTTCCCCTTTATGATTTATTAAATAAGAAAGTATTTTCACCTCATTTTTTGTTAACTCTATATTTTTATCATTATAAATTACAGTAGCATTAGATAAGTTTAACTTAAAATCTTTATAAGTTAGTATGCTATTTGAGTTTGAATTCATACCACTTCTTTTTAATAAAGCAGCAATTCTTGCGAGTAATATTTGAGTATTATATGGTTTTGTTACAAAATCATCTGCTCCCAAATTCATACTCATAAGTTCATCTACTTCACTATCTCTGCTTGTAACTACTATTATAGGTACTTCAGATGTTTTCCTAATTTCCCTACATATAAAATAGCCATCAAAAACTGGTAGATTTATATCTAATAAAATTAAGTCTGCATTTTGTTTTAATATATAATCTACTATATTATCAAACTCTGTAGGTGCTTTTATCTCATATCCATATTTACTTAAAAATATTTGTAGCTCTTCTCTTATTATTTGATCATCTTCTACAATAATTATTTGTTGCATATTACCCTCCAATCATCGGAAAAATCCATATAAAGTAGATAAACTACTTTATATGGATTTTATTTTTAACTATATTTTTATATCCACTATAAGTTATATAGAAGTATATAATATATACTATCATAAATATTCCCGCTGTTATAAGTGAAGATCCCATTATATCCGGTTTGTTGTACACAGATACAAAATCATTTGCAACTTTTATTCCAATAACTGAGTGTATAAAAGCTAATATAACTGGAAGACTGAAATATACTAAAGTTTGTATAAATATTGTTTTATTTATATCTTTTTCACTTGCTCCAAGTCTTTTTAATGATTTATATCTATCTATACTATCACTAGCTTCACTTAATTGTTGAAGTGCAAGCACTGCCATACTGCTTATTAAAAACACTATTCCTATATAAATACCTATAAATAATACTATTGTTGTCATTCCTTTATTTGATTCATAAATCTCAGTTCTACTTGCACCAAGTACAAATCCTATTTTATCATAATCTGTATCAGTAGTTTTATATGAATATATTTTATTAGTGAAATCAGATTCTCTTTTTTCTTTTCCCTCTCCAACAAAGTTTACATTTACATTGCTTGAAATTAAAGTCATATTGTCACATACATCATCGTTAACTATTACTGTGATCATATTATCTTTCATGAAATCTGTTTTTAAGTTTTCTTCTATAACTTTCTTATCTTTTATTTTATAAGATTTATTTTCTATTTTTATACTGTCATTATTTTTTACATAATTTTGTATAGCTTCTAATGTATTAGCATAATTTGATGTTATTAATACTTCATCTTTATTTAATTCTATGGCATTTTGATTATCCAATGCTCTAATTTTATTGTAATCAGAAAGTTTCATATAATTCATTAGACTTCTCATATTTGCATTTAAATTTAATGCTTCTGATATTGTTTTATTATCTGTATATAAATCATAATAAACTACTTTATCTTCTTTATTAAATTTTACACCTATATATTCAAGTGATTTTTGTATATCATTTGCTTTTTCACCTTCATCTATATAAAGATTTGCACTTGCATCATATGGTGTTGAATCTTTTAGTCCCGATTCTATTGCATTTTTAAAACTAAATCCTGTAGATAACATGCCTATTGTCATAAATAACATAAGGCATATAACTGACATAGAAATAAAGTTTGTATTTACCTTGCTGTTTATTTGTTTTACTATAAATATATTTAAGCCTTTAAAGTATATTTTTTTATTTTTCTTAACTATATATAAAATAAATCCTGATAAAGAGAAGAAAAATAAAAATGTACCTACTACTCCAAGTAATATTGATATTAAGAATTTTTTATCTTTTATTCCTAGTAATCCAACTTCTAAAATTAATTTATAAGCTGTAACTAGTGAAATAACACATAATATAAATGTAATTAAATATACTATATTGCTTTTGAATTTAACTTCTTCTGTTTTTCTTCCTACTGTTAACAAATCTATTATCTTATATTTTGAAATTACAAAAGAGTTAAATATCATAACTAATAAGAACATTATTCCAAAGTATAAAACTGTCTTTATCATTGCTTTTCCTGATATTACAAAAGAATAAGTCGACATTTTTAAACCGAATAATTTTACAACTAGTATTGACAACCCTTGTGAAAATATTAATCCTAATATTAAACCACTTATAAGTGAAAGTATCCCCACTATAATTGTCTCTAATATTAATATTTTAGATATTTTATTCTTTGACATTCCTAATGTCATATAAATTCCAAGTTCTTTATTTCTCTTTTTTACTAAAAAGTTATTTGCAT
>ERZ827363.2157-NODE-2157-length-17506-cov-16.600825_pt1 | contig 17506 bp, 20 predicted proteins | sample MGYA00519776_ERZ827363 | MGnify/ENA primary metagenome ERZ827363 (study PRJEB31778, sample SAMEA3449288) | human gut metagenome | biome: human gut; feature: human-associated habitat; material: faeces | place: United Kingdom | collected 2010/2012 ...
TATATTAGAACTTTTAAACACGTTTATCAACATTTTTATTAACTATAGTTTTCTCATTATCTTTGACCTATACTTAACTTATAAGCTTCATTCCATATATTTCTTACTTCTTCTATTAAAGGTATTACTTCATCCATAATAGCTTCGTCCTTCTTTATATTAGCTTGAAGTAATCTATCATTTATAAATGAATATACATTAAACATTTGTTTTGCCCAATCTCCTGCATTTGGGTCAAGAGTTACTTTTAACTCTGTAAATATATCTTGTGTTCTTGTTATACTATTATGAGCCATTTTTATATCTTTTTCTTGTATTGCAAGTTTTGCTCTTTTAGCAAATTTAACAGCTCCATCTAAAAGCATTAAAAGCATCTGTTCCTTAGATGCAAAATTCACACTATTATTTTTATATACTCCATATGCATTTGGATGCATAATTATTCGCCTCCGTATGTTAATTATTTTAATTTTAAATTTTTTAAAATATCTATATTTAAGCTTACAGCTTCTTTATTTTCTTTTTCTACTTGTATGTATAGTTCTTTTCTTAATATTTGAACTTCTTTTGGAGCATTTATTGCAAGTTTTACAGTACCATTTTCTATGGCAACAATATTTATTTCAATATTATCTCCAATTAAAATACTTTCATTTTTCTTTCTTCTTACAACTAGCATTTATATCACTCCTTTATTAAAGGATGCTTTATCTTGTATTTTTCTTTATCTACAATTATTTGTTCACCTAGATTTTTTTTAACGTTAATCACTATTGGCGCTTTTAAATTAGCAGTAATTTTTTTTATATCACTATTTAATGTTACTAAAGAAAATATACTTACATCATTGGCAGTATCTACTTCTATTCTTTCTACTGTTTCATTTCCTAATTTAATTTCATAATCACTTACTATATCAAAAGGTGATATAAGTACAAATGATATTTTTTCATCTTCAAGGGATTGAAGCATTTTAAAATTACTATCTTCTAATTCTTTTAATATGAAGGTATGTAAATGTTCAAAACCTAATATGCCTTTTTTGAATTTAATCTCCATAAATTTCACCCTCCAAAATCTATTAAACGTAATCTACCAGTGATTTTTGAATTATAGATGCACTTACTTGAAGTGATGCTTGATATATAGCTTGAAGAGTTGCTAAATCTATAGTCTTTTCTGCTATATCAATATCTTCAGTTTTTGAAAGTACATCTTTCATAGTTAAGTTTTGCTCTTCATTTTGAGTTTTAGCTGAATCCATTCTGTTTTGCTTTGCTCCAACTTCACCTCTTATACTACTTACATTAGATACAAATAAATCCATTTCTTCTAAATTACCTTTTATAACATCACTACTATCATCTTTATCTAAGTTATTAACAACATCATTTAATAACTTCATAACGTTAGTTCCATTTTTTAAAGTTAATATACTTGGCGTTCCTACGTTATAATTCATGTTTACACCATTAGATACTTCAACACTTAAATTAGCATTCATTTGATTTAATAATTTTTCATATTCTGGCTTTGGATTTGCTTCCACTACTAAATTTCCATTGGCATCTCTTGTAATAGTGCCATCGGCATTTTTTATATAGGCTTTTCCTTCTTCATTAAAGGAATTTCCATTATCATCTTTAAATACTAATATATTGTTACCATTGCTATCTTTTTCTACTCCAACAGGTTTAGATAAGCTTTTAGTTCCTCCAAAGATGTATTTACCATCATAATTAGTGTTTAAAACTTGTGCTATTTCATTAATTTTTTCATTGATTTCTTCTTTAAGAGCATTTTTTTCATCACTACCATAAGAAGCATTTCCTGCTGAAACCATCAGCTCTCTTATTCTTTGCGCTGAATTTCCTATTTGTTCTAAAGCTACATCAGTGGTATCAAGCCAGTTAATAGTGTCTTTAATATTTTCATTATATTGTTTATTGGCAGATATATCTGAGTACATTTGCATTATTCTAGCAGTTTTAAAAGGATTATCAGAAGGCTTACTAATTTCTTTTCCTGTAGTTAATTGTTTATTTAAAGTATTTAAATTATTTAAATTTTTATTTAAGTCTTTTAAATACGTTGTGCTCATCATTTGATTTGTAACTCTCATAATTTTTCTCCTTAAATTAATCCTAAAATAATATCTAACATATCACTAACAGTAGTTATTGTTTTTGCATTGGCACTATATGCCTTTTGATATTGAATTAAGTTAGTCATTTCTTCATCTAGTGAAACACCTGAAACTGAAAGCCTACTTATATCTAATGAATTTAATAAATCTTCTTCATTGGAAACAACTCTCTTGGCATGTTGTGCTTCAACTCCTAATTTATCAACTACATCTTGGAAGTATGACTCAACCTTTGTTCCACTGGCAACATCATTAACTAATGACATAGTGCTACCATTGGTAAACTTACATAATTGAGCCCTTGTTGTAGTGCTATCTATTTTGCTTATAGATATTAATGTGCTTTGTAATTGTGCTATAGCTAAGGCTCTACTTCCATCTCCTTCTCCTGCATCAGCATTTTCTTTAGTGTTAATAAATGAAGGATTTTCTAAAATTAAAGCATTTATTGAAATATTTTTAGCACTTATACCTGCTTCATCTTTTCCATCAGAAGCTACAAAAAAGTCTAAAGTTTTAGTTGTATCCTTTATATTAGAATCCATTGAACCACTGTGAATAGCATTTACTGATAATGCTAACCCTTTAGCCATTTTATCTAATTGATTCATGTAACTACCAATACTTTCTTGAACTTCTATAGCTCCAGCTATTTCTCCTGATTTTGGTATGAACTTTTCAATAGGATTTGCTATAGTTCCTCCATCTTTCACTATATTTCCTTGACCATCAAGCATTTCTCCATTGCCATCTGTAAGTAATATTCTTGTTTTCTTTAAAGTATCTACTTCAGTGGCTGCTAATCCTGATACAGTTATAGTTTTAGGTTTTTCAGTATCACCATTAACAAAGTAGCTTATTGTGTGAGTTCCATCATTATTAGCTTTAATTTCTGAAATAAATGATAATCTAGTAACTTCACCATTAGGTTCTGAATTAACTAATGGGTTTAAATTTGCTCCAATTCCGGTAGCAGTAATATCATTACCATTAAATTGAGTTTTATCAACATCTATACCAAATTTACTGCTTAATTCATCTAACAGATTATCTCTGCTATCCATTAAGTCATTTGGTTGATCACCTGTTATGCTGGCAATTCTTATTTGATTATTTACTGTTGTTAATTGCTCTAATATACTATTAACTTCTTTTACACTATTTTTAACAGATTCCACTGAATTTTCTTGTAATTTTTCAAGTTTTGTATATGTGTTATTTATTAAATCACATAAAGTTTTTGTTTTTTGAGTAACAACAACTCTTGTATTGGAACTTGTACTTTGCTTTGATAATTCTTGAAAAGCATCAAAGAAATCTGATAACGCTGTAGAAATCCCTGTATCTGAAGGTTCATTAAAAATCCCTTCCACTTGTGATAAGTAATCTAACTTTGTTGAATACTTACCAAGTTCTGCTGTTTCAACTCTAACTTGATAGTCTAAAAAAGAATCTCTTACTCTTTCAATGGCTGAAATTTGTGCTCCTGTACCTACTTGCCCTGCTTCTGCTCCTAATGTAATAGGTCTTGATGTCTGTATTTTTGCTCTTTGTCTTGAATACCCTACTGTAGATGAATTGGCAATGTTATGAGATGTAACATTGATTCCACTTTGATGTACCGTCAGTCCACTTTTTGCTGTGTTAAATGTAGAAAATATACTTGCCATATTAAAATTCTCCTTTTATTTTATAATCTTCCATAGGAATTATAAGTTCCTTTTTCTCTTTTAGGATTTATTATATTTAACATTCTATTTGTAAAAACCAATTGTTGTTTTATTAATAAGTCGTTGGTTTCATTTTGATGTTTAATACTTTCTAAAACCATTTTTATTTCTCTATAAACTCTGTCTAACTCTTTATTTCCGCTTTCATTAATTATATCTTGTACTTTTTTTCCATTAAGAAGCTTTCTTCTTTCAACTTCCTGCTTAGCTACTTCTCTATTAGCTAGTTTTATTTCATCTACTATTGCATCTAGTTCAAAGGTTTCTTTATTTATGATACTCTTATATTGTTTTTCTAAAATTACCAATAGCCCTTTTAATGCTTCTGTTTCTTTTTGAATAATACCTATAAGATTATTTATCATTTATTCATCTTCCTTCTTTTATATTATTTAAAATACTTTGTGCTGTTAATTTAGCATCTACATTATAAGTGCCATTTTGGATTTTTGCTTTAAGCTCTTCTATTTTAGCACTATTATCTATATTAAAATCTACATTATCATACATACTTAAGTTTCTTCCTAATTCAGATATTTCAATTTTATCTTTTCCTATATCTGTATTAGTTTCCTTTATTCTTTTTGCTCCATTAGAAGCATATATATTTGCAATTCCTTGTGTTCTTATTCCGTTAATATTCATGTCTCTTACCTCCCTTATGAATATTCCCTTTAACTAATTATCGTAATACACTTATAAAAATTTATAGTATTTATTATGTTTATTTGCATAAAAAATACTGACTTATTTAAATCTCAAGTCAGTATTTTGCATTTCTTTTGCATAAAAGTATATTTTATTTTAATTCTTCAATTTTACAATAATGTTCCTTTATTTTAGAATCATAGCATATAGCTACAGCTAAAATTGAATGATTATTATTTTCTCTTTTAAATTTTTCTACATATTCTTTTTTCTTTATTTGATTTATTGCCACTTCAGGGGATTCATCTTTTTTCAATTCTACTATAAAAGCAGTATCATTTTTTCTTCTTGGATGAAATGTAAAATCAGCATACCCTTTTCCACTTTTTTCTTCCCTTTCAATTCTATAAGTATCTCTAGCTGCTAAATAAGCCAATGTCAATACACACGATAAGCTGTTTTCATCATTATATTGTAATATTGGTATTTCAGAATTATGAATATCATGAAGAATTGATTTTATAGTATCTGTGTCTCCATTAACTGTTGCTTTTAACATATTTTTAGAATTTTCTATTATTTTTGATACATATCCAAAGGATTTATCTTCTAAAGCTTTCTCAAATTCTTGCATAAGTTCTTTGTTTGGAATTTTTAAATAACCATCATAATACGATAAAAATCCTAATACTATCATTGCTGAATAAATTTCTTTTTTTGTTCTAGGTGCTCTTTGTCCAGCTCTAAATTCTTCATTTATTGTTATATCAATTTCCTCTCCTGAAACCATTTCTATAACATCATCACAAATATCTAAAGTATTATATTTAAGATATTCTACTACTTCATCCATAGCTCCAGTATTAGTCCAATAACTTTCACAATAATTATTTTTAAGTGCTTTTACTACAGAACGTGGATTGTAAATTCTTATGCCTGTAGCTGTTAAATAACCATTATACCAAGCTTCAACTTCTTCAAATCTTAGCTTTCCATTTTTATTACAAAGTTCTAGTGTTTCATATTCTGTAAAACCAAAATACTCACCAAAGCTTCTGTCCTTCAAAAATGTATATTCATCAAACATATTAAGTGCTGAGCCACTTGAATATTTTTTTATTGGTAATACTCCTGTCATATAACAAAGAGATACATAGGGCTGATCCTTTAATAAATTTCTCAAAAATTCTAAAAAATCATTTTGATTTTCTACAAACATATTATTATTAAAAATATAATCCCATTCATCAAAGATAAAAATAAATTTTTCTTGTGTATCCATAAGCATGGAACTTATATTAAAATATTTATCTTCTTTAATATGAGTATATTTTTCTGTTATATCTCTAATAAGTTGTGTTCTAATCATATTTATATAGTCATCATAACTCTTCATGTTATCAGGTATTTCATTAAATGATATACTTATAACATTGTATTTATTAAGATTTTCCATATAACTTTCACTACTACTTATTTTAAGATTATCAAAAATTTCTTTTGACTTTACGGCTTTTGAATAATAAGCTCCAATCATACTTACTATTGAAGATTTTCCAAACCTTCTTGGTCTTGTTATACATACATACTTATCAGAGGTATTTAATAATTGATTTAAACTATCTATAATTAAAGATTTATCTATAAAATATTTACTTCTATATAAATTTTTATAGTTTTCTAAAAGTACATTAGTGTTTAAATAGTTTGACATTTATATCACCTCACATCTAAATAATATTAACTTCATTGTTAAATTATAAATATTATAACATACCTTAATATTTTTATATAATACAAATAAGACAGCATATAATCATAAGATTTATATACTGTCTTTCTTATTTTTACTTATCTTAAACTCCTTATTCTGTCTGCTCCACTAACAATGTTATTAATTCTTACTCCGAAGTTTTCATCTATAACAACAACTTCTCCTTCAGCTATAACCTTGCCATTTACAAGTACTTCCACTGGCTCATCTGCTAATCTATTTAATTCTATAAGAGATCCATTTCCTAGATTTAAAATATCTCTTATACTCTTTTTAGTTCTCCCTAAAACAACAGATATATCTAATGCAACATCTAATATTAAATCAATATTATCATGAGACTTTCTTACGTGTTCTGTCCCTAATGGTGCAAAGTTTGCTTTTTGTACTTCCACTGATGGTTGCATCATTGGTTGTGTATGACTCATAGGTGACGCATAATTTACAGGTGCTTCATATGCCGGCTGTTGATATGCTGGCTGCCCATGTACCGCTGCTTCATATGTTGGTTGTGATGAACTGGCCATAGTATGTGTTGATGCTGGTGTCGGTGTCGGTGCTGGTTCATTGACAAATGTTTCTGCCGAAGCTTGTACTTGATTTTCTCCCATCATAATAGAAACAATTTTTTTTGCTGTATTTAAAGGTAGTATTTGCATTATACTAGACTTTAATACATCTCCTACTTCTAAATCAAAAGAAATCCTAACTACCTTTTCTTCTTCTTCAATATCGTTTGAAAGACTTTGTTCTTTACTTTCCCATAATGTTGATTGAGGAGGTGATATATCAACTCTTCTGCCAAACATAGTAGCCATTGAAGTTGCTGCAGAACCTATCATTTGATTCATAGCTTCTTGCACTGCACTTATTTCTATTTCTGATAATTCATCACTTTCTATTTTTCCGTCTCCACCCATCATGCAATTGGCGATGACAGCTGCATCTGATATTTTCATCATCAGCATATTTCTTCCAGAAATACCTTCAACATATTCTACATCTAGTATTATATTAGGAACATCAAAATTCTCTTTAATTTGTTTTATTGTTGTCACCGTTACTACTGGTGTTGTTATGTTAACTTTTTGATTAAGTAATTGATATAATGCTGTGGAAGCAGATCCCATAGATATATTTCCAACTTCCCCTAGCAAATCTTTTTCTAAATCACTTAATAATTCTTCATTATTTTCAACTTCATTATCATTATTTAACTCACCATTTAATAATGAGTTAATTTCATCTTGAGATAAAAAACCATTACTCATCTGTTTTCACATCCTTATTTATAGTATCTAAAAGTTCTACTCCTGCCATTTTCCCAATAATTCCTGGTTTTCCACTGTAGCATAACTCATCTTCTACATATACCTTTATAGGCTCTATTGTTTTAGTATCTAGCTTTAGTACATCTCCAACTACTAAATCCAAAAATTCTTCAACATTTATTTGAGTCTTACCAAGTTCAGCTTTTATTTTTAACTCTACAGGTTGGATTGTTCCCTTAATAATTTCCACTAAATCTTCTTCATCTTCATCATCAGAACTTCTTAACCAATATTCTACTACTAACTTATCTAGAAGCTTTTCTATACTTAAATAAGGAATACATAAATTAATATATGTACTATCCTCTCCAAATTCCACTAAAAAGCTTATTAACGCCACAGGCTCATTTGGTGCTAATGTCTGGTTTGCAGTAGGATTTGTATCTAATGATTCAAACTCCGGAGTTACTTCCATTATTTCAGACCACCCAGATTCTAATTGTTCAATAATTTCTCTGCACACTTTAGATAGTATATTTTTTTCAATTTCAGTTAAATCTTTATCTATTCCTCGTTTAACTCCAAAACCACCCAAAAGTAAATCCAATATTTGAAAACCAAATTCCGGATTTAATTCCATTACTATATTTCCTTGCATTGGATGTAACTTAAAATATGAGATTATAGTAGGATTTGGAATAGATCTTATGAACTCTTCATAAGGAACCTGTTCAACATTTTCTACATTTACTTTAACACTCTTACGAGTTTGCATAGTTAAATAATTGCTTATTAATCTCGCAAATTTAGTATGAACCTTTTCTAATGTTCTAATATGATCTTTGGAGAATTTTTGTGGGGTTTTAAAATCATATTGCTTCACTTTATGTATGTCTTCTTCCACAGAATCTATAGTTTCTGGCTCTACATCTCCTGATGACAAAGCTGATAAAAGTGCATCTATCTCTTCCTGAGATAGTACTTCCGCCATAAATATTCCTCCTTATTTTTTACTAAATCTATATATTAACAATTTTATTTATATCAATAACAGTTAATAAATATTTATTAAATTCTATTACACCTTTAATATATTCTTTGCTGTCTATTGATGTGTTTTGCAACATATTTAAGTCTATATCTGCCACTTCTATCACTTCATCAACAGCTATTCCCACTTCTTCTTCATCAAGTTTTAATATTATTATATTTTGATTTTCACTTTGATTTTTAATATTTAAAAGCATACCAATATCAACTAAAGGTTTGATGCTACCTCTTAAATTAATAAGACCTTTTATATAAGAAGGTGCTGTAGGAACTTTAGTTATTTGCATAATATCACTTATATTTTGTATTTTTTCAGTTTCTGTAGCAAAATATTCGCTACCTAATCTAAAGATTATAAATTGCATAGCTACTCCTCCGCTATAAAATATTATCCTACTATTTTCTTAACTGCTTCTAAAACTCTATCTGCTTGGAACGGCTTAACTATAAAGTCATTTGCTCCTGCCTTTATAGCATCCATAACCATTGATTGTTGCCCCATTGCTGAACACATTATAACTTTTGCAGCTGGATTAACTGCTTTAATTTGTTTCACTGCTTCTATTCCATCCATTTCAGGCATTGTTATATCCATTGTTACTAAGTCTGGTTGATGTGATTTATATAATTCTACTGCCTCTACTCCATTTGCTGCTTCAGCTACTACTTCATATCCATTCTTTGTTAAAATATCCTTTATCATCATTCTCATAAACGCTGCGTCGTCAACTATTAATATTTTTGCCATTTTTCTATTCCTCCTAAATTTAAACCATTCCTAATTGCTTCAATATATTTTCTAAAGATCCTGGCTGCGGTATGTAGTAAAAATGTCCTAATACATCTTGGCCATTGTGTCCTTTAAATAATGTTTCTATATCTAAAATATAATCATCATATTGACCTGACTCAATAAATGTCGAGGTCAGAATTGCATTAAACATATCATGAGTCACTGCTGGAACAGAAGCAATCATTTTAATCCCTGTAAATGATACAATGGAATTCATATAAGATGATGCTATTATATTACCTATTTCAGCTATAGCAGACATTCCTATATCGCTAAATACATCACTATTAGAAATCAACGCTTCTATTATTTCTTTAGCAACATGCTTATCAAAGGCATATAATATATTTCCTGGAGCTTCTCCTATTACTTTTACCAATACTGCAATGACCTCATTATTTAAGTCATTTTCTAAAATCTCTTCTAGCCTTACTATTTTTATATTGGGTATCCCCATATCTATCTTTCTATTCAAAAGAAATGACAATGATGTAGCTGCATTTCCTGAACCTATATTAAATACTTCTCTCAATGCATCTAACTGCATAGAACTCAAGTTTCTATAATCCATCGTTCTCACCTCATCACTATACCAATGAACCAACATCTAATATTAACGTTACTAAACCATCACCTAATATAGTTGCTCCTATATAAGCCCTAGTATCTTTAAATATCTTTCCTAATGGTTTTATAACTATTTCTTGTTGTCCAAGTAAAGAATCTACTAATAACCCGCTTAATTTATTGCCTATTTTAACGATTATTACATACTCTTTTCCTCTTGAACCTGATTCAATGCCTAATATTTTATTTAATCTTACTAATGGAATAATTTTATCTCTATATACAATCACTTCTTCTCCATTAGTTTGTTTCACATATTCATCTTTAAACTCTATAACTCTATCGATAAATCCTAAAGAAATTGCAAAAGTTTCTTCTCCAACTTTAACTAATAGAGCTTGAATTATTTGTAATGTTAATGGAAGAGTAACTATAAATGATGTACCTTTTCCTAGTTCACTATGTAATTCTACTGTTCCACCTAAAGCTTCTATCTTAGTCTTTACAACGTCCATTCCAACTCCTCTTCCTGAAACATCTGTAACAACTTCGTTAGTTGAGAATCCTTGATGGAATATTAAATTCTTTATTTCTTGTTCAGTAAGCCCTGATGTAGAAATACCAACCTTTTCAGCTTTAGCTTTTATCTTATCAACATTGATTCCTGCACCATCATCAGTAACCTTTATGATAGCTTTTGTACCTTCTTGATAAGCCATTAGCTTAACTGTACCTTGCACTGGCTTTCCAGCTGCTATTCTATCTTCCTTCTTTTCAATTCCATGATCAGCAGAATTTCTTAATAAGTGAATAAGTGGTTCACCAATTTCATCAATTACAGTTCTATCTAGTTCTGTATCTGCTCCTTCAATGATAAAATCTATTTCTTTACCTAAATCAACAGCTAAATCTCTCATCATTCTAGGGAATCTATTAAATACAACATCTAACGGAAGCATTCTAATCTTCATTACTAAATCCTGTAAATCAGAAGTAGTTCTCTCAACTTGCTCTAACGTCTCCACCAATTCTGGTGATTTGTTATTTACAACTATCTGTTCAAGTCTTGTTCTATATATTACAAGTTCTGATACCATATTCATAAGTGTATCTATTCTTTGTAAATCTACTCTTACTGACTGATGAGCCTTCTTGTTGTTAGCTCTAGGTTCTCTCTTAACTTCTGGAGCTTTTTTAGTTGCAATATCTTTAGGTTTAACAGGAGTTGCTACCACTTCAGATTTTTGAACTTGCGCTTCTTCTTGTTCTAAATCTTCAATATCTATATCTACATCTTCAACTGTTACACTTACAACTTCTGAAATATTTTCAACAATATCACTGATTTCTTGTGCAGATTTTTTAGTTACAAGAAGGAAATAAATATCAAAGTCAAAGTTTTCAGTTTCTATATCTTCAATTGTTGGTTTTGATTTTATTATTTCACCTTGTGATTCTAACTCTTGAAATATTAAGAAAGCTCTTGCAGATTTTAATAATGTTTCTTCACTTAATCTTATCTGAACATTTAAAGTGTTAAATCCACCTTTAATAGCTTGCCTTACAATTGATATATCATATTGATTTAACTCAACCTTTATTTTCTTATCTTCTTTTCCGCCTTCTTCACCATGTTCAACAACAACTTCTAATTCTTTCCCATTACCATTTACTATATTTCCCAAGGATTGTACTATATCTGTTACATCAACTTCATCATCTACCCCTGCTTCTATATTATTAACCATAGTTTCTAAGGTATCAAGACAATTAAATAGCACTGTAACAACATTTTCACTTACCTCTAATTTACCTTCTCTAAAATTAGATAAAACATCTTCCATTTTATGAGTTAATTCAGCCATTGCTGTGAACCCCATAGTTGCTGCCATACCTTTAATAGTATGTGCCACTCTAAAAATTTGATTTAACATTTCTATGTCATTTGGATTTTGTTCTAAATTAAGTAACGCTTCATTAAGTGTTTGAAGATTATCCATTGACTCATCCAAAAACATACTTAAATATTGTGATGTATCCAATTTTTACCCTCCTTATATTTTCTTATAAATAAATGGTGATAATTTTTCTAATCCACTTGTCTTATATGTGTTTATACTTTCTGTTGCTCCAACAAAAAGTAGTCCTCCTACCTTTAAAGATTTAATAAAATCTTCTATTATCTTTTGTTTTACTTCATCTTTAAAGTAAATTATCACATTTCTACAAAGAATTAAATCAAAGTCTTTTTCATAACTATCTAAAATCAAATCATGTCTCTTAAAATTTACTTTTGACTTTATTTTTGAATCTACTATATATTTATCGTCATATTTATTAAAATATTTATCTAAATATTTTTTATCCAAAGTTTTAACATCAGCTGCGGAATAAACTCCTTTCCTTGCTTTTGCCAAAATATTTTTGTCTATATCTGTAGCAAGAATAGAGTAACTAACTTTATCATTCATATCATCAAACATCATTGCAAGACTATAAGCCTCACACCCCATGGATGATCCTGCACTCCAAATTTTAATATTATTTCTATTGGGAATTATTTCTGATAGTAAATTTTTTCTTAACGCTTCAAAAAACTCTGGATTTCTAAAAAATTCTGTTACATTTATTGTTATGTGATCCATAAACTTTTCTCTTTCAACTGCATCTTCTTTTAGCAGTTTAGTATATTCCTCCAGAGTTTTTACACCTACTCTCTCCATAAGGCTTCCTATTCTTCTATTTAGCTGAGTAGGCTTATATGAATTTAAGCTTAATCCAATTTCTTTATATACCCAATTATGAAATTCTGTAAATTCCATTATTCCTCCTATCAATCAGTAAACCATTTAAATTTCCTTAATTCCTTGTCCCACTATTCTAATTAATACTTTTCCACTTTCAGATTCAACAAACATTGTTCTTCCTTTGCTGCCTCCAACATCTTCTGCTGCTATAATTATTCCTTCTCTATTAATTGCTTCTCTTACAGCTTCAATATTTCTATTTCCTATATCACTATTAATAGATTTCTCAGAAAACTTAAACATGGAAGCTCCTCCAGCTATCTTTGCTACCACATTCTTTTTAATACATCCTCGTTTTGTCATTTCCTCTAATATTAAAGGAATAGCCAAATCTGCAAATTTATACGGATTAGTTACACTTTTAAAGGCATGACTATCAGGAAGCATTATATGTATAAGTGCTGCAATTTTTTTCCCTGTATCATATAATGCAATTCCAACACAAGAACCTAGCCCTATGGTCATAATACTGTTAGGCGCTGATATTATTTTAGCATCAGCAATTCCAACTCTGACCTCATTTTTTCTTACTGCTTCCATGTGCCTTACTCCACCCTTTCAAACACAAGCTCCTCTTCTTTTTCTAATAAAACCTTATTTAAATCTAATAAAATAATAAGATTTTGCTTTTCTTTTATAATACCTTTAATATATTTTTTTGAAATTATAGTTGCTACAGATGAAGAATAATCTATTACTTCTTCATTTACTGTAGTTACTTCATTAACATCATCTACTATAACACCAAATTTTCCTAACTCTTTTTTTACAACAATAACTTTATTTGTTGAATCAACACTACAGCTATTAAAACCAAATTTTTTATATAAATTAATAACTGGTATTACTTCTTCTTCATGCTTTATAATACCTTCTAAGAAGCTAGGTGAATCTGGAAGTTTAGTAGTTCCAACATTGCCTAATATTCTTTCAACCTCCATTATATCTGTTGCAAAATATTCACCATTTAATTTAAATACTAATATTCTTATCTCGTTCATATAAACCTCCTTATAAGATACTTGTCAACTAAATTTCTGCAATTATATTATCGTATAAAATATTACAACCATTACCGCATTATTTTTTAAATTATATCATAATACAAATTAAATTTAAATTATATTTATATATTTTTAATTACTTTTTAATTTTATTTAAAATATCGCCTTTTAGATATAAAAAATAAGGTATATCATCTTTTTCATTGATATACCTTTATATTCATCACTTAAACTTATTGAGTTATTTCCACTTTAATATATCTATTTCATGTTGTTTTTTATAATTTATTAAATATGGATTACCTACAAGATCCAACAACGGTTTATCTGATAACGAATCAGAAAACATATAAGAATTTTTAAAGTCAGCTCGTATATTTTTTTCCTTAAGTACATCCTTAAGTCTACGAACTTTTTCCTGTCCCTTGCAATTATTGCCATCCATACTTCTTATAAATTTACCATTTTCAAATTTAAATCTTGTTCCAATAATTAAATCCACTTCATCTATTGCATAGAATTCCTTAATATAAAACTCTGGAGATGCTGATATTAAAATCACCATATATCCTTCGTTTTTTAATTTTTTTATCATTTCCACTGCATCTTTATAAAGAATAGTACTTAATCTATCATGGTAAAATTCCTTTGTTAAAATAGCTAAATCCTTTTCTTCTATATTTTCAATAAACTTCAAAAATGACTCTTTAACTCTTTTTTCATCATATATTCCAATACCATACATGGCACCAGAATATAAGGCTCTAGGTAAAAATTTAATATTTTTTATATCCCTGCTTACTACATATTTATAAAATTCCATTAATGTTTCTTTTCTTGTTATAGTGTAGTCTATATCGAATAAAGCTAATTTCTCCATGCCATTCTACCTTTCACTAGTATACATTAGAAAAAACCACGATTAAAAATTGGCAGTTTTTTATTCTAAAGTTATTTATTTTTAACTTTATAAATTTATTATCATATAAAATTTATTTAAGCTTACCTATAAAAAATTTAATTCTTTCCAACCCTTCCTCTATAACTTCCATAGAGGTAGCATAAGATAATCTTATATAATTTTCTAAACCAAAAGCCGCTCCTGGAATTACAGCTACCTTTTGTTCTTCTAATAATATTTTTGCAAAGTCAATAGAATTATTTATGGTAATTCCATTTATGCTCTTACCAATAAAGCACTCTATATTAACCATAATATAAAAGGCACCTTGAGGTTTAATGAATCTTACTCCATTGATTCCTTCTAACTTTTTCATCATAAAATTTCTTCTCTCTTCAAAAGCACCCTTCATCATCTTAATACTATCTTGTGGTCCAGTCAATGCCTCTAGAGCTGCATATTGAGATATTGAACATACATTAGACGTCATATGACTTTGAATATTGCTCATTACCTTAGCTAACTTAGCAGACGATGCTGTATAACCTACTCTCCATCCTGTCATAGCATAAGTTTTTGATAAACCATTAACGACAATAGTTCTTTCATATGAGTCTTCTGATAAACTTGCTATACTAACATGTTCTTTTCCATCGTATATAAGTTTTTCATAAATTTCATCTGATATTATTATGAGATTATGCTTTTTAGCTAATTCTGCTATTTCTTCAAGTTCCTTTTTATCATAAACAATTCCTGTTGGATTATGTGGTGAATTTAATAATATTGCTTTTGTCTTACTTGTCAACACTTTTTTAATATTCTTTGCAGAAAGCTTATATCCACTATTTTCGTCACAATCAACTATTACAGGCACTCCATCTGCTAATTTGATTAATTCAGTATAGCTTACCCAGCAAGGATTTTGTAAAATAACTTCATCTCCTGCATTTAAAATAGCTAAAAAAATATTAGCTAAACTTTGCTTTGCACCTGTAGAAACAACAATTTGCTCTTCACCATAATTAAGATTATTTTCCTGATTCAATTTTTTACATATAGCTTTTCTAAGTTCAACTATTCCTGCTGTTTTTGTATACTTTGTGTGTCCAGCTTCCATTGCTTTAACTGCTGCTTCTATTATATTTTTAGGAGTATTAAAATCTGGTTCTCCTGCAGCAAAACTCATTACATTAACGCCTTGAGCTTTAAGTTCATTTGCTTTCCCTGTAATCTCTAAAGTTATTGATGGTGAAATACTTTTTGCTTTTTTCGATAAATTCATTCTCAATCCTCCATATCATACTACTTAAAACTTTTCATAAACTTATCTAGCATTATTTCATCTAGACCGTAACTACCTATGTTATTTTCTTTATATGTGCTTCCACCATGAAAATCACTTCCTCCAGTAATGGTAAGTTTATATTTCTTTGCTAAATTGTAAAACTCATTACTATCCCGCTTATCATGACTAGGATGATAAACCTCAACTCCACTAAGCCCAAAGCACTTTAATTCTTTTATGATCTTTTCCACTTCCATACGTTTATAAATCTGTCCTGGATGAGCAAGTACAGCTACTCCACCAGCACTTTTTATTATATCAATTGCTTCTTTATATGACAATTTAAAACCTCTTTCATAACCTGGTTTTCCTTTAATTAAAAAATTTTGAAACGCTTGTTTGTAATTAGCAAAATACCCCTTCTCTACCATAGCATTAGCTATATGACTTCGGCCCAAAGTTTCGTTGTTATTTTTATACAACTCATCAATTTCTAACTGTATATCATATTCTTTTAAGTTAGTTATTATTTTCTGCACTCTCTCTAACCTTTTATCATTAAGCATCTTAACACTTTCTCTTAACCGTTCATTATTTACATCAATACAATACCCCAAAATATGTAGTTCCATTTCATTATACTCCGCACTGAGCTCAATTCCAGAAATAATTTTAATATCTTCTATCCCTTTGCTATTAATATACTGGCCACCAATAGAATCATGATCAGTTGTATTGCTATCGACGATGAACCCCTCGCCCTGCGAAAACTGGGTGACTATATCAAGAGAACCCCATTTCTTGAACTGGAAAGTTCATGTTCCAGCGCACTGGAAGCCATGCGGGTTCTCTCGGAAAAGGAAATAGACCTGATGTTTATCGACATCAATATGCCCGATCTCAGCGGTATGGATTTCGTGAAATCTCTGGTCCGAAAACCGATGATCATTTTTACCACGGCCTACTCGGAATTCGCGCTTGAGGGGTTCAAAGTCGATGCAACCGATTATCTGTTAAAACCATTCAATTATCAGGACTTTCTCCACGCCGCCGACAAAGCGAGGTTGCAACACGAGTTATTCTCACGTCCTCTCAACCGCGGTGAGGAAGGCGAAAACCCCGATAGTCTCTTCGTGAAAGCCGATTACAAGATGATCCGGATAGATTTCCGGGACATTCTCTACATCGAGGGACAAAGCGAATACGCCCGGATTTTTCGGGAAAACCAACCACCCGTCATGACACTTCTCAGCCTGAAAGCAATCGAGGAACGGCTACCCACCAACCGTTTCATGCGAGTGCATCGCTCCTATATCGTACATCTCGACAAAGTGAAGGAAGTTGCTCGCAACCGGATCATTTTCGCCCCGGACACCTATATCCCCGTGGGCGACCAGTACAAGGATAACTTTAACCGATTTCTTGATACAAATTCGTTAATCAAAAAATAAACTACCATGAAAAAATACGTGTACCTTGCCCTATTCATTGCTATTGACATCGCTTGGGCATGTAGCAAATCGGATA
>ERZ827363.2165-NODE-2165-length-17465-cov-24.719529_pt1 | contig 17465 bp, 17 predicted proteins | sample MGYA00519776_ERZ827363 | MGnify/ENA primary metagenome ERZ827363 (study PRJEB31778, sample SAMEA3449288) | human gut metagenome | biome: human gut; feature: human-associated habitat; material: faeces | place: United Kingdom | collected 2010/2012 ...
AAGACTTCAAGGTGATCCGCCTCGGTACCAGCATCCGGGTAAGCAAGCAGAGCTTCGATGATTGGTTTGCAGCGGTCTGAGGGAGGGAACATCTATGGCATCTATTCTCAGGCGCGGAGATTCCTACTCCGTTCGTTTCAAATACAAAGACCATGCTGGCCGGATCTGTGAAGGCTGGGAGAGTTTCAAAACCAAGAAGGAAGCGCAAGACCGCAAGATCTCGGTAGAGAAAGAACTCTTGGACGGTACGTTCCTCATACCCGATGCAATGACGGTAGCGGAAATGCTGTACAAGTGGCTCCCCATCCAGTCCAGCAAGCACAAGTGGGCACCCAAAACCTACACCCACACGGTAGCCATGATTCAGAATCTTGTCGTGCCCTATCTTGGCAAGAAACAGATTCAGAAGGTTCAGACGTATGACCTCGAACAGTTCTACGCCACTTTGAGCCGGACACCGCGCGGACTGTATAAGCAGGGTGTCAAGCAAACGCTCACCGACAAACAGAAGCGGCAGTTTCTGACGGGTGCTTCCATCCGGGAAGTCCACGCCATGCTCAAGACTGCTTTTTCCTATGCCGTTGAGTGGGGTCTGCTCCTCAAGTCACCGATTCCGAGAGAAGCCCCGAAATCGACCTCGGAAGAACGTGCCATCTGGGACGAAAAGACCATGCTTGCAGCGTTGCAGACCATGACCGACCCCACGCTCCATCTCGCTGTCCACCTGAGTATGATTCTTTCGCTGCGTGTCGGAGAAATCCTCGGCTTGCAGCCGGGAGATATTGACTTCGATGCAGCAGATGGACGCGGAACCATCACGGTTGGCCGGAGTTTGCAGCGCACCGAAAAGGCCGCACTGGAAAGGACCGACCCGAATCAAATCTATCACATCTTCCCTGACCAGCGCGAGGGCAGCAGCTCTGCGCTGGTGCTGAAGAAACCGAAAACCAAGAAATCCAGCCGTACCCTTTATCTGACGAAACCCTTGAAGGAAGAGTTGCTGGCTTGGCTGGAAAAGCTCCGTCAGGACGAGCTTGCCATAGATGGCAGGTATCGCAACTGCGGTCAGCTTTTCCGCCTGCCCAACGGTATGCCTGTTGCCCCGGAAGCCCTTTCTAAATGGTACCGCGCATGGCGTGCGGAGCACCCGGAGTTTGAGAAGATCGTGTTCCACGGTCTGCGCCATTCCAGTGCTACTTACCAGTTGATCGAATCCGGTGGCAATATCAAGGCCGTGCAGGGCAACACCGGTCACGCCACCACGGGCATCCTGATGGACACCTACGCCCACACGCAGGACAAGCCCCGTTTGGAACTGGCTGAGAAGCTGGAAGCAGACTTCTATTCACAGGACATCGGCTCCCCAAAATCCGGCTCTGTGCCGGTAAAAGAAAATCTGCCGGACAGCATCCAGATCACCCCGGAAGGGATGCTGAAAGTTGTCCGACAGATGAACCCCGAGCAGCGGCGTGAGTTCACCCGCCTGCTGTTCGCCTGAAAAAAGTATGGAAAAAACGCTCACGATGCACAGAATGCAGACAATGCAAGGAAAAACACGGCTTTCCCGCCGGTGTGCAAAAAGTGTGCAAAAGTGTGCAGAGCCCCAGAAAAAGGAAAATCCCACGAGGAATCTTACGATTCTTCGTGGGATTTTGGTGCGCTCGAGGGAACTCGAATCCCTGGCCCTCTGATTAAAAGAATGGCCGCTCTAGGATTTGGCCGTTTTTCGTCATTCGTTTTTGCATAGAATCATCGTTGTTTTTGCTCTCGGTCGTGCATCTGCGCACCCAGTCTTTCTCGGTGGATAAGGCAAAAATAAGGCACTTTCCAGAGGACACCCAACAATGAACAGAAAAAGAAGCAGCCCACAGACCCGGCGGAATTATCCCCGCCCTCTGTGGGCTGTATTTTTGTTTCCCGGTCATGCGTGGTTCTCTTCCCGAATGCGGGTGAACACATCCGTTAGAGCGTCCGCCGCCGCTGCATCCGCCGAACGGATAAACCCTGCGTAAATGTCGGTGGTGGTGCTGGTCTTGGCGTGGCCCAGACGGCCAGAAACCGCCGTAACGGGCACATGAGCTGCTATCAGCAAGCTGGCGTTGGTATGCCGCAGGCTGTGGAAGTGCACCGGCGGCAGGTTATGCGCCGCAAGAAAGCCCGGGAACCACGTTGTTACCGTCTTGGGGTCAATGGGCGCGCCGTTCCATTTGGTAAACAGCAGGTCGTTTTCCACCGTCTTCCCCTCTATTTCCACCTTGCGCATCCACTCGGAACCGATTTTGAACCGCTCCGCTTTTTGGTGCTTGCGGTATTCCTGCAAGAGCTGCACACAATCCGGCCCAATCTTGATGCACCGCCGGGAGCGTTTAGTTTTGGGCGAGGCGAACATCGTACCTTCGCCCGGAATGTATTGCAAGGTGCGTTCAATGGAAATCGTACCCGCGTCTAAATCCACGTCAGACCAGCGTAGGCCGCAAATCTCGCCGCGCCGTGCGCCCGTGAACAAGGCAAGCTGTGTAATGACACTAAATTGTGTGGGTGCATCCTGCAAGGCATTCAGCAGCTTGGCAACGTCCAATTCTTCGAGGGCCTGCACGTCTATCTCTTCGGCCTTGGGTGCTTCTGCCCGCTTGCAAGGATTTTCCGGCACAAGCCCCCACTGCACCGCCTTTGTGAACACACTGGACAACATTCGGTGATAGTGCTGTACCGTGTTCCCGTTGAGCTTTCCGCCCTCTCTGACGTGCTCTGTGAACGCTTTGGATAGAGGAAGCCCAGCGACCCGGGAAACCTTTTCCGCTGTGCTCTGGCTCACGTTCGCGCCCCTGTGTACGTTCCGCATGGTATCGTCCCCAATGCCTGCTGCCTTGGCGATCTGGCCCCGCTTGCCATGGGGCAAACGTTCCAGCAGGGCAGGCGTTGCGGTATAGGTGCTATCTTCCCGCACACCCTGTTCCTCTAGGTTCGAGTAAAAAGCCATCAGGTGCGCCGGTTTTACTTGGCACACTTTCAGTTGCCCCAGCCCGGCGGAAATACGCGGCACCAAACGCCGGTAGTTGTAAACCGTCTTGGGCTTGAGCTTCTTTTCTGCGTACTCGGTGAACCATCGTTCTATCAGGTCGTCCACCTTCATAGACGCATCCAGCAGCACACCGGCATGCACTTCCTGTTCAAAGGCATCCGCCTGCCGCTGCAATTCCTTTTCCAGCTTCTTCCCGGTCATGCCCGGCGGCGGGGTAAACGTCCGGTTCACCATCACTTGACGGCCCCGCCGGTCGTAGCCATTGGAGACCCGGATGCAGTAGGAGCAAGAGCCGTCCTTCTTCATCCGCTTTGTTATCTTTGCCATCTGTCCACCCCGCTTTCTGCTATCCCGCCGGGTTTCATTCGTCCTTCATGTAGGCGGTCACACGGTCGAACAGGGGCAGATACTGGCCCTCTATCCGCGCAAAGATAGCCGCCGCTGTGGCTTCATCGTAAACGTGGGAAGTCAAATTGCGGTCGTTCAGCAGCTCCACCCATGCCTTTTGATCGTCTATCATGCCAAAGGCAAACGCCTGTTTGATAACCTCTTTCGGGCTGTTGATGTTGGTATAGCCTTGGTCAAGCAGGTATTCCCGCATGGTCTTCCATGCCAGTTCCGTGCAGAACTCAAACCGCTGAATGGTTCCATCCCGTACCGAATCCAACGGGAACTTCTTGTAATCGTCCAGCGCTTCCCGCAGCCGGGCCACCGCAGCGGTAAAGCGGTCGTATTTTTCATGCAGCTTGTCCATCAGTTCAACACCATCCCTTTCGATGTTCGCAAGAAATACCGGCTCCATGCCGTCCTGAATGTGCACAATGTCAAATTTCAGCAGCGTGGGCAGTTCCTCGCAGTGCATCCAGAACTCGGCTCGGTTGTCCTCTGGCATCCCGTACACGGCTAAATCTATATCGCTGTTGGGCCGGTTGTCGCCCCGGGCACGGGAGCCAAACAGCACAAGCCGCTTTGCGCCAAACCGCCGGGCCAGTGCCGCAAGCTGATTATAAAGTTCTTCCATGTTCTCACCTGTCACAATCTTTGTGCATTCTGTCCCGTAGCCGTCCCCGATCGGGCCGCGATCGGTGCAAGAGAGGGGGCAACTTGCACAAATCGCAGCGGCACCGGCACGCTCTGGCAGCGGTCAGGCATCCCGCCGGGGGTTATTCTTTCGGGTCGTCCGTGGCTGCATCATCCGCAGCAGACCCGGCGGCATTCTGCGCATCCTCTAACACATCCGCTGCCCACTCCACTTCATCGTGAAGATTGTACGAATATCTAGAAAGACGTGTTAACTCTTGAATACGCTTCACAGCTTCTTCTCTACCGACATTATTCAATTTGTCAAAAGCCGACTCTAGCTCTTCTCTCTGACTCTGTATATCTATGTTTTGCGTAGCCGCACCGGCGACCTTATAAAGATCTTCTTTCGCATCAGGATCTGTAGCCTTTAGAACTTCATCTAGCGAACTAAATCCGCACAGCCTTCCAATTTCTACTCCCAATGCACCAGAGATTTTTTCAAGCGTTTCTAGCTTTGGATTCCTTCGGTTTGACTCATATTGAGCAAGCGTCCCTCTTTTGATTCCCATCTTGTGTGCCAAATCATCTTGTGTAAGGCCCTGCTCTTTTCTAAAAAGCCTTATACGCTCGCCAGTTGTCACACTCTACACCCCCTATTATGTTATAAGTATATCACACTGTGATTTTGTTTACAATGTTTACATCAATATTGTTTTTGTTTACACTTGACTACCTCTCGAAAATGGTCTATAATAAAACGTAGTCAAATGTAATCAAAAGGAGCTGGTTGAATGAATTTTGATATTAAGGAAGCCAAATGTGCCCTTATCCGTTCCGGCAAAACGCAGGTACAGCTTTCTGAAGAGCTATTCCTTTCACGTCCCTGCGTATCCAAAGCAATGAATGGTGGCAGCATCACTCATAATACTGCGATGCGAATCGCAAAGGCTTTGGGTGTTTCAGTGGAAAGTCTGATAAAAGATGGGAAGGAGCGTTGAATATGGGTGATGCTATCCGCTATCCCAACATGGGAACTGTCAAAAAAGCCGCTGAAATTTACGGTCTTTCCCCGGTCTACATTCGCCGACTGTGCAAAGAGGGCAAAATCCGATATGTAAACGCCGGGCATATGTGGCTCGTGAATTTGGATAGTTTGGCTCACTATTTTGAGCAGGGCGACCCAGCCCCGGCGGAGCCCGGCTTGACCATCCACGGCATCCGCCGGGCAGCGAGGTGATCACTTTGAGCTCTATTTCAGAAGCTGTAAAGAATCGCGATGAGTCAAAAATCTTCCGCCCGGCGGACTATGACGACTTCCTGAACTACATAGATTACGCCAACACGGAGGAGCAGCTTTTCTCCCGACTGACGTACTGGTTTGTGTTTCAGGGTCTACCTGCAGACCAGAACGAGAAATACGACATGGTTCGAGAGCGTGCAAACGAACTGAGGCTCTGGAACGGCCTTAATCTCAAATTGGAGCGTTGGAAAGACAAGGTCGAAGCCGAATTCAAGGCTGTCGGCGAGGAAACTTTCGCTACCCTCATCGGGCAGGACTATGCCAGTTACAAAAACAATGCACCATCTGAGCCAGTCAAAGCACTTGCACCACTTTGTCTAAAAGACATCCATGGAGAAGATACAAAGTGGCTCGTGCCGGGTGTTATCCCTCTCGGAGAGATTTCTTTGCTTGGCGCAGACGGTGGCACAGGCAAGGGCATCTGGCAAGCGCAGCTTATAGCCTATGTCACTACTGGGCAAACTTCCAGCTTCTTTCCCGACTCGCCCCAACAGACTGGAAAAGTGCTTATTTTGTCCGGCGAAGATGATCCTCGCAAGGTGTTGAAAGGACGTATCACAGCAGCTGGGGCCGATATGAGCAGAGTTCTTGTTGTGACCGCTGATGAATATTACATCCAGACCGGAAAGCAGCTCTGCATCAAAGATAAGGCCCTCGCCGATTTTGTAGATACCAGTGAACCTATCCTGTTGATTCTCGATCCCTTGCAGAGCTTTCTTCCTGCCGATGTTGATATGGCAAAACGTAACCAGATGCGTGGCGCAACGCTCCCCCTAAAAGGGATTAGCAGTAAACACAATCTCTCAACCCTTATTTCTATGCATACCAACAAAAAGCAGGGTGTTTCTGATCGTGCTCGTCTTGCCGACAGCTCTGATCTGTGGGACATTGCACGCAGCGTGCTGATGATGGGGCGGGATAGGAACACCAAACAAATCTATATCAGCCATGAGAAAAGCAGCTATTCCAAGCCTGCACAAACCATTTTGATGCACATCGAAGATGTAACTGTGGATGGACTTAAGACCGCCAAAGCCGTATTTGACGGGTATAGCACCAAAAAAGACGCTGATTTCGTTGAAGAACGCCGCTTCAAAGTTTCCCAGACTAAAGATGATACCGCTCAAGTCATCTTGAACATACTGGCGGAAAGCAACACGGCCAGCATGGCAAACCCCCAGCTTAAAAGTGCCGTTATGTTAGAGACAGAATGTAGCGAACGCACTTATAAACAGGCATACGCTGAACTTGTTAAATCTGGCGAGATTGCCAAATACCAGCTAAATCAGAAAGGCGGCAAGCGTGGCTGGTTCACTCGCCTTGCCTACCGTGGTGAAACAGATTGCACACTGACCGATATTTAATATTTTATCGTTCTTTTTTGTCTCTGTGCAAGGTTTGCACACTGACCCCATTTTGCACACTGACTCACTGTGCAAGCTCTTTGTCTGTGTGCAGCGTTTGCACACTGACTTTTCCGGCGAACTCACGTCAATAAATGGTCAGTGTGCAATATTGCACCCCCACAGTAGTATTATTGAAATCGAAAGGAGTCCATATGAGACACACTCGACCGCCCTAGAACTGCCCCGGCGTATACCGACACGGCCAGCCGGGCCTTAATGGACAAGATAATTTTACCCAAATCTTCATTCAAGTAAACAAAAACCGCTCACATTGTTGGCGCAGTGTGGGCGGCAGAATGAGCGGTAGAGTTTGGACGACTATACCGCTTCTAGTGTAACAAAACACGGAGGCTTTTTCAATGACGACGTATCAATTTCAATGCGTAGTTCCTCTGGCACTGTATTTTCTTGTGGGTGCTGCTGCATATTGGCGCAGCGGCTTGATGTGAGGGGAAATGAGCATGGAGATCAACGCAATGAATGACCCCGAGACTCGTGATAATGTGAGAAAATTTATCCACTATTTGAGCGCCTACCAACGAGCCTTTAATCTTCCTGGATACATATTTAAGGACCTAAACCATATGTGCGCTGATGCAGTTTTTTCGGCCATGTGCTTTGGCTACAGAATGGGCAGCGCAGAGCATCAAGACAATGTTATTGTTACCGACTTCCATGGAATCGAACAGAAGCTGGAAGCCGTAAAGGCCAAAGAAAGGAGAATGAACCTTGCTGTTTCCCAATATCGAAGCCGAGAGAACGAAGGCTAACATGACTAAAACTCGTTTGGCGCGGGAAATCGGCGTGCATCCCAACACCTTGAGAGCTTGGCAGACAGGCCGCGCCGAGATCCCGGCCAGCAAAATTGTGGCACTTTCCAAATTGTTCGGTGTGACGGCAGACTATCTTCTAGGGCGAATTGCTGCTCCAAAAGACTGAATGAAAGGATGTGTCAGATAACGATGGCAAATAAACTCAAAGCTGTGCCAACGAATAACACGGCACCTGTACTTGACACCTCAAAGATTTCAGGAGGTGAGCGGCTCAATATCGGTCAGTTGATTTTTGATGCAGTCCAACACGATTTCCAGAACCCCACTGTTCAGGCTGACTATGAGCGTTGGAAGGCAGAACACCCCATGCAGAGAGGATGATAAGACAGATGAGGTATGTAAAAATCATCGGCACCACTATGGCTTTGTCTATCGTTGGTGCGATCAAAGTAGTACCGGACGCTTGCGCTTTGGCTTCCTATGCGCTTGTATCGTATGGCAAGTGGGACGCTGTGGAAGCCGCACACGCCGCCCTGGCGGTCGTGTTTGCGTTGACCACAGGACTGCTAATATCCTTATGGCTCTCTTGCCCTGCAAATGAATAGCGTCAAACGCAACTGCACTTCCTCTGATATAGCGTAGGTACTACCCAGCAAAAAGAAAGGCGCGGGGCGAGGAAGGCGCGGAGTTTTCCCCGACGGATGCAAGAATTTTTTTCGCGTTTCGTTACGCAAAATTTCATCTTTCCATTTTCGCCCCCGCCGGGAAATCAGACAAGAAAGAAATTTTAACGATGGATGATAAAACTTTATATAATCAGCAAGTTGAACGACTTCGTCAAAAGGAAGCCGAGTGCTTTTTGACCTTTCTCGACAGGTACTCCACCCTCTTGAAGCTGGCGCGCGAGAATAATTTTAGTGGAGAGGACTGCTACCGAGTCGTCGAAGCATTTCTGCGGATGGATTCCACCGAGTAACCCCCTAAAACGCCGCCTGGTGCTGTTCAATGTGGACGGTAGCATGATCACAAGCTGTGGGCCATTGCCTGAACGAAACCGTTCCGCCCACGCTGGAAGCCGATGCAGCCACGCACATGCCCAGACCGCAACGCTCACAGTCCAGATCAGGACGCAGCACAGCCACCAGCACGACCTCTGTCCCCCATGCAGCACGAAAGCCTGCCCGGCATCCTACGTTGGGACAGGCTTTTCATTTTCCATCATGCTGAAATGTTTGCATATCCACCTGCAATTATTCACAAATCAGCTATATCGTCATTGTCTTTCTTGAGGACGTTCTTAAAGGTGTTTACAATTTCATTCATCTGCATTGTGATGCAATTTCGTGCAGATGCTTTTCTGGTAGAATGCTGCTCTATCTGTCCATATTCCGCCGGGAACTCCTGACGCAAACTACGGCACTGTATTACACTGGACGGCATTCCATGGCACCAGATGCAAGGAGATTCTACGCTGTTCCCAATGGGCGTAAGGATTCCCGTTCATCAATGCTGCATCCAGCAGCACCGCCGCCCACATTCGGCCCTCTTGCAAAATGGCCCGTCCCATGGTTTAATGCAGGCACACAGAGAACGACACAAACTGACAGCAGGAAAAGAGGTGCATTGCTTGAACAATACAATCCGCTATCCCAACATGGGCACCGTCAAAAGGGCCGCTGAAATCTATGGACTGTCACCATCCTATATCCGGCGGCTTTGCAAAACGGGCAAAATCAGGTATGTAAATGCCGGGCATATGTGGCTTGTGAATCTGGATAGCCTAGCCCGGTACTTTGAACAGGGCGACCCGGCTCCGGCAGAGCAAAGCCAGACCGCCCACGGCATCCGACAAATTGGATGATGGACACACCCGGGAGCACACCGAGAACGTACACCCCGCCCGGCGGCGAGGTGTAACACACTAGACTTTCACGGAAAGTCGTGTGCTCTTGCAGAGGGCCTAGCACTTGCAAGCAGTGCAGCCGTTTATACAAACGCTGCTCTTGCAAGCAATGGCCCTGTACATACACGGCCCCTTGCGTTGCAAGGACTTGTTGGGAAGAATCCCAAACCCACATAACAGCCGCCTTGCTCTGGCAGCACCGCAGCACTCGCACGGCCCGCACTCTGATGCACGCAGCCAACGCACCCCGCCGGGGAGATCATGCGCAGATCAGCAGCACCACACACCGCAGTAGCGCCGGCAGGAGAACGCCCAGCGGCATCCCCGGACACACGCAGCACATACCCATACGGCCCAGATTAGACACCCAGCCGCCCATGCTGGAAGCTGTGCAGCACCCGCAGCCCCGCACGATCAGGCCCACAGACAACAGCCCCGCACGGAACACACGCCCGAGCCATTCTATCAGCCGTCCAACATGGAAGCCCTGCGCAGGAGCATTGACGAGATGCAGCAGGGTAAGACCGTCACAAAGACGCTGGAAGAACTCACCGCACTGGAAGATGATTGACATCCAAACAGCACGAAAGCTCGCCCGACCATCAGGCCGGACAGGCTTTTTCTTTTTCCCGCAGCGCATCAGCCCCGCCGAATGTCCACTGAAACCAGATGCACACTCGCTTTCCCTATGGGCAAAGCGGGGTCAAGCTCTTTAGACACGGCCACCGGATCAACATCCGCCAGATTAGACGGCACGGGGATTGCATCCCCATCCCGCTGTGCAGCGCGCAAATAGCCCGCAAGGCATTCCGCAGCCATTTGCATAGCGTCCCCGAAGTTGTCACCTTGCGTTGCAAGGTAATTCAAATCCGGGAAGATTACCGAATAACCGTCATTCTCTTTGTAGAAACAAGCCGGATATGCCGTTGCTCCCCGGCGGTACGCTTCAAAGTCCACCTCAACCCGCCGCACAATCTGCCCGCCCACTGCTATGGGCATCGTGTCGGACGCTTCCAGGATTGTCCGGCCTGCATCCTGTTCCGTAATACCCCAAATGCTGATAGCGTCCCGGGCCATGTCCAGCGCTTCCGCGAGGGTGCCGCCCTCTGTGTTGATGTTCAAATTAGGGACAAAGACCACATACCCACGCCCGGCGGGTGTCAGAATCACAGGATAGCTTGCTTTCATGGTATCACCTCAGTTCACATTGCACCGCGTCCAACATGGCAGCACAAGCAGCAGCCCCACCCCGGCGGCATCCATGCCCAGCAGCACACAGCCAGACCGCCGCCCGCATTGCCCGCTGCATCCATATTCCGCCGGGGAAATCAGCCACAGATCAGGCAAGGAGAAAACCACCAGTACGACCACAGCCCCGCGCCCAACAAGAGCGGGCCCGCGCTGGAAGCCGACCGCAGACCCCGCCGGGAGTAGCAACCACCACGCCCACGATCAGACCGCCTACGCACCAGCAGCCAGACCGGTACATGCTGCACCTGTCCTTGTGATGGGAAAGCCCCCCGGCGGACACTGCCCAACACACAGCAAGCCGCACCCAGACCGCCCGCAAATCTCGCAGCCTGAACCGCCCCGCCCACACCGCCGGGCATCAGAAGCAAGGCACAGCGTAAGGCACACGGCAAGGCATTTTTTCAAGAGTAAGGCACAAATAAGGCACATTCTGGCTGTTTCGCACCCCTTGTAAAACAGAAAAGCCCACGATTTACACCGCGTTTTCAACGGTCAATCGTGGGTTTTTTTGGTGCGCTCGAGGGAACTCGAATCCCTGGCCCTCTGATTAAAAGAATCCAAGGTGCATCATTCGTCAAATTTCAAAAGTTCGAAGAAGCGTTGTTTTTATCGTATCATCGCAAAACGTGCCTTTGTACACACCGCATTATTTGCATACAGTGTAATGCTTTGCAACCGTTATCCAGCTATTCAGGTGTGCAAAAAGTGTGCAAAAATGTGCAGACGGGCAAAACAAAGCCCAATGGACAAATCAACCACCGGTTTTATGGCAGGGTTTAGGACATCCGAACAGACACCATTTGATATAGAAATGAGGTTCACCATGAATAAACTGCTTTCCTGCCGCTTCAATATGGACACCAGCCGGGTAGAATCCCGGTTTGCCGATGGCTCCACCGTTGCCATCGACTGCATCCCCATCGAGGACGAGTACGGCGACACCACGGCACAGCGGTCAGAGCTTGACTGGCTGCTCTACAATAGGCCGTTGGAGTATGCCCAGCTTGTACTGAGCGGAGAAATCGAGCATTACCTTTCCCTCGGCTGCGACCATGGCAAATTGGAAGATTGAGAGGAAAGACCATTGCCATTTAAGCGCAAATCGAATATACTGTGAATAGGAAAGCGGACGTCATTCCGCTGGTGTGGCTGACACCTAAAATCCGATCAAATGCAGGACGTAAGGGCCTGAGGTTGGCGGGCAACGATAAAACCAGAAAGCGATGCAGGACATAGGAGCCTGAGGTTGGCGGACAACGATAAAATCAGTCACAAGGGGCATCGGACAGCACCACGGTGTTGTAGGTGCCCCTTTTATGTTATTGCTGTCCAGTTTGCCGCTGAATAACAAAAAGCACCCGCCCACCGATGGAACTGAATCTCCATGGTGAGCGGGCATTTTGCGTTTTCATTCGATTCGAGTGAATCTATTCGGCTTGTGGTTATCGCTTAACCCATGGTTTGGCTCCACAGCAGCCTGATGCCGAACCAGTCTGCTACTTCATCGCCACCGATAGCTGGTCAATGCCGCTATCCTCTAAAGGCATTATACACCATCGGTGTGACAATACAAGTCAAAGAGCACTAAATGCTTTACATTTACCTTGCCAAATTATTTCAGGTCAAATCCTGACCATTGGAGGCGATGACCTTTTTATACCAGTAGAAGCTGTCCTTGCGGTAGCGGTCGCGGGTGCCGTGGCCCTCGTTGTCCAGATCAACGTACACGAACCCATAGCGCTTCTTCATCTCGCCGGTGGAGGCCGAGATCAGGTCGATGCAGCCCCACGGCGTGTAGGCACGCAGATCCACGCCATCCTCATTGATGGCTTTCTCCATAGCCTGAATGTGACCGCGCAGATACTCGATGCGGTAGGGGTCATGCACGCTGCCGTCCGGCTCCAGCGTATCCACTGCGCCCAGACCGTTCTCCACCACCATCAGAGGGATCTGATAGCGGCCATAGATCTCATTCAGGTAGTAGCGCAGGCCGGAGGGGTCCATGCCCCAGCCCCAGTCGGAATACTTGATATAGGGGTTCTTTGCGCCGAGGCTCAGATTGCCTGCGCCGTCCTTTGCCACGTCCTTGTGGGTCGTGACACAGCTGGTGGAGTAGTAGCTGAAGCTGTAGAAGTCCACTTTGCCTGCCAGCAGGTCGGCCTTGTCCTGCTCCGTAATGTCCAGCTGCACGCCATACTCTGCCCAGATGCGCTTTGCAAAGGCGGGGTATGCGCCGCGCACCATAACGTCGCCGCAGTAGTAAGTTGCCTCCTGCCATTTCTGCTGGGTCTTGTGCATATCCGCCGGGTCACAGGTCAGCGGGTAATAGCACGATCCCGCAATCATGCAGCCAACCTTATAATCCGGGCTGACGCTGTGGGCGTACCGCACCGCATGGGCGCTGGCCACGAACTGGTGATGCAGCTTGACATAGGTCGCTGCCGCCATCTCTTTCGGGCAATTGGGGATGAACTCGAGTGTCAAGGTCAGCGAATTAATCTCATTGAAAGTCAGCCAGTATTTTACCTCATCCTTATACTCGTCCAGAATGGTCCTGGCGTATTTGTCGAACAGGGCGATGGTATTGCGGTTCTCCCAGCCGCCCAGCTCTTCTTCGATATACAGCGGGGTGTCGTAGTGGCACATGGTCACCAGTGGCTCAATACCATACTTTTTCAGCTCGGCAAACACCTTATGGTAGAAGTCCAGACCTGCCTGATTGGGCTTTTCTTCAATGCCTTTGGGGTAAATGCGGCTCCAGCTGATGGACATCCGGAACATCGTGTAGCCCATCTCGGCCAACAGGGCGATGTCCTCCTTATAGCGGTGATAAAAATCCACCGCCTGCTGGTTGGGGTAATAATAGCCCTCTGCCACCACAGGCTTTGCTCCTGCCGGGCAGGGCATCATACTCGGCAAAGCTTTGATGCTGCCGTCCGGCATCTGATAGGTTTCCATACGGGGTGCCGTTGCCGTGCCTGCTGTGATCACGTCGGTCAGGGCTGGGCCGCGGCCGCCGGCATCCCAGCCGCCCTCGTACTGGTTGGCGGCGGTCGCTCCTCCCCAGAAAAATCCTTTCGGGAATGCACTCATGGTCGTTTACCTCCTTATTTTAAGACAGTGAGCAGCGGCTCGCCTGCCTTTACGGTCTGGCCTGCCATCTCTATCACATCTGCATAATCATCGGCGTTGGTTACAAGAACAGGCGTTTCCAGAGAATATCCTTTTTCATGAATGGAATTGATATCTACTTCCAGCAACTTATCACCTTTTTTTACAGTATCACCCTGTTTGACAAAGGCCTTGAATCCTTCACCGTCCAATCTTACGGTATTCATCCCGATATGAATGAGCACATTGCAGCCTGTTTTATCGGTCAGGGCAATAGCATGACGGGTAGAAAACAGATTTTCTACCACACCGTCAAAAGGAGCCATCACAATACCGTTTTCCGGCAGGATGACCACGCCTTTGCCCAGCACCTCGGTGGAGAATGCCTCATCACTACATTCACCCAGCGGCTTAACGGTGCCAGACAGGGGAGCTGCAATTTCCACTTTCTGAAGAGCCATTGCGGACTTTTCAGTTCGAGGGGCACTCTTTTTTTGATTCTTTTCCCCTTGTTCTGTCAGAATATTTTCACTGGTGCCATCCTCATCTTTATAAGTAAACCAAGCCATCACAAAACTGAAACCAAAGGCAACGGCTACCATCAAAATAATGCCCACAAAATTCGTTGCACCATTAGGATTAATCATTCCCAGCAAGCCAATAACACCCATGCCCGCATAGCTATACAGAGTCAGGCCAGTGATTGCACCAACCGCAGAGCCTGCTGCTGCACCAATACAGGCAATGACGAACATTTTAATGCGCGGGAGGGTCACGCCATAGATAGCGGGTTCCGTCACACCAAAAATACCGGAGAAGAAAGCAGGCAGCGCGATATCTTTGAGCTTCTTGTCTTTGGTCTTAAGGCAGACAGCAAGTACAACACCTGTCTGGGCAAAGCATGGAATAAGAGTGCATACCAGCATTCTGACAGGATGACCCTGTAACAACTCCATAAACGGAACCATGCAGATTGCGCCATGAATACCAAACAGAACGAAAACCTGATACAATCCACCAAAGATAATGAATGCCACCAACGGAACTGTGTCAAAAATCACCGTAAGAACGACATTCAGAGCATTGCCGACCATGTTTGCCGCAGGTCCGACTAAAGAAAATCCCAGCGGCACAGCCACGGCTAAAGCAATAGCAGGAACCATAAAGGACTTAACTAATTTGGATACACGTTTTTCCAGCCATTTATAAAGAGGAATCGCAATTGCCATTGTAAAAACGACCGGCAGGAATGTAGAGGTGTATGTGGCATTGACCGTCATGCCAAAAAGGTTCAGGTCTACACCTTGAATTGTAGGATACAGCATTGCTGCTCCTACCAAAAATCCAAAGACTGGATCGATTGCAAACTTCTTAGCCAGATTCATGCCCAGCAACATCGGCATAAAATAGAAAATCGCATCACCAATAGCGTTGAACAGCTGATAATAACCGCTATCTGATGGCAACCCGCATAGAACGGCAATCGACAAAATGCCTTTGATAATGCCCGCAGCGCACATCAAATTCATCAGTGGAGCCATAGCCGCCATAACGATGTTGACTACCTGCATCAGCGGATTTTTCTTCTGAGCAGCGGATGCATCCGAATTTTTAACTTGACCACTGTCTCCGGCATCCACGCCAAGTACTTCACACACATCCAGATAGACATCGTGAACGTGCTCACCGATAACGACCATGTATTCTCCACCAGCATTAACGACCGATATTACGCCGTCCCGATTTTTCAGGTAGGCGGTATCTGCCTTTTTATCATCTGCCAGATTGAACCTCAGTCGTGTAAAACAGTGTCGCAGACCCGTCACATTTTCCTTGCCACCAACATGGGCAACGATATCTGCTGCCAGTTCTTTGTATTTACCCATTTTGTATCGTTCCTCCAATTAAGTTGTATTTGAAATTGAAGGTCAAGCCAACTTAATGTAACCATCCTTACCGTTCCAAATGGGTTATGTGTTTATCGTTCTATGCGCAAAAGCTGCACGACACCTCAACTGTTCTGTCCTCCTTTCTCAGGTGTTTTTTCGAGCGGCATTTTGGAGCCTTTATTGACCACCAGCCGGATGTGGATTGTCAGATACATTCGTTCTTCTTCCAGCAGCTGATAGTGGTATTTGCGAGATAGATAGTCACCAATTTTACAAGCGCAGCGATAGGCTTCCTCATACTTTGCGAAAATGATTTCGGCTAAGTCTGTGCTGGAATTATCCTCGTATTGCTCTTGTCTGAGCACTCGGCGCGCAAAGTATTTTAGATGTGTGATAAACCGATAATAGTAGCTGGAGTCTGCATCCATCTCAATACGGAAGTACACACGTACGATATTACATATATCCTCAATGATCTTCGTGATGGCGAAAGTTTCCTCCATGGTGGAGTCGTCCGTCTCGCCGTTGGCGATGTGCATGGCGATAAAGGCGGCCTCCGCCTCCGGCAGGCGCACCTTGAACTGGCTCTCCACCATATCCAGCGCCATCAGGCCGACCTCATATTCTTTCTGATAAAAGCGCCGGATCTCCCACGAGAGGCTGTTGGCGATGGGCGTCCCCTCCAGAAAACGCTGGATGGCATAATACAGATGGTCGGCCAGCGACACCGCCATGACCGGGTTGAGCTTCATGTTCAGACTGACATTGGCAGCCGTCAGGATGTGCTGCGCCAGCAGCAGATATTCCTCGGGCAATGCCTCCAGCGTTTTGCGGATCTGCTCGAAGCTCTGGTCGCCCTCTTTGACATAGACAGCGTCCACCAGACTGTCATCTGCGTCGTCGCCGGGCCGCTTTTTATAGCCGATGCCCCTGCCGCAGACGATCTGTTCCTTTCCGTTTTCATCCAGCACTACGAGGGCGTTATTGGTCAAGATCCGCCGGATACGCATTCCGTTTTCCTCCAAAAAAATAAGCCTGTTCACAAACACACTCTCCGCGTCTGCAAACAGGTCAAGCTTGCACAAAAGGCAATTACCATCCTGAATTTGATTTTAGTATAGCCGTATTGCATTCATTTTTCAAGATGTCACTGCAAAAATAGCAGAACTCACAAGAATAGCGGATTTTTTTGTTAATGTTGACATTTTATATGCGAGTTCCTTCAAACAAAGTGGTCGGTCTTGTCGTGCGTAAAGTCCTACTATCACCGCTTTACTGCAATAAAATTTGCAAAACCATCTTGACGTGCCCTGCAATCCATGATACCCTCTATCGCAAATCCCACCGAGCTTGTCGGGGCAACGCCCCTCCATCTTGCTGCGCAAGACCGCTCTGCCGCTTAAAAGCCCCACTGGGGCTTTCATTGCTACGCAAACGCGGACTTTCAGAAAAGTACAGAACGGCGAGGATTTATTCCCCATGAAGATTTTTACCGCCCCGCAACACACCCGATCTATTTTGCCGCTTACTTCATCCGACAAAATCATCGCTGCGCTGCGTGAGCGGTATTTTTCTTTTTCACAAATAAAATCTTATGTAGTTGTTCAATCTTCCAAAATTTGTTTTTGGTTGTTGACTGCACAACTGCAAAGTGTTATTCTTGTGCTTGAAAGAAGCAGGTTGTAGTGTCCGCACTGCGCCCGGCTTTCTTCATACTGTACCTTGAATCCTTCATAAGCCGTCTGAACGAGATACTGCGCCATGACCTCACACTTTCTGTGGGCGAG
>ERZ827363.2174-NODE-2174-length-17410-cov-4.383809_pt1 | contig 17410 bp, 15 predicted proteins | sample MGYA00519776_ERZ827363 | MGnify/ENA primary metagenome ERZ827363 (study PRJEB31778, sample SAMEA3449288) | human gut metagenome | biome: human gut; feature: human-associated habitat; material: faeces | place: United Kingdom | collected 2010/2012 ...
CATCATCGGAACTGGACACGGATATGCATGTACAGCTAAAAGCATTGACGAATCATCTGGAGGAATCGTTGATGCGTCAGTATTTATTGCAGGTGAGTACCTTTGAGGGAAGGGAGAAGAATCTTGCAGATATCGTGCTGCAGGTCATTGTAAACAGTAACATGGAGAAAGTACGGGAATGGAAAGGAAGTGAACAGACAATGTGTGAAGCATTAAGAGTACTGATGAAAGAGGAACTGAAAGAGGAGCGAGTGGCGGGCTTGCGCGAGGGTCGTCTTGAAGGTCAGCGCGAAGGTCAGCGAGAAGGACAGATTCGTGCATATGCATCCCTGGTGCAAGATGGGATCATCCCCGTGGAAATAGGTGCGGAAAAAGCGGGAATGTCTGTCGATGATTTTACAAAAGAAATGAAGCTGGCAGGTTATGTAACCCCTGCGGTATAAAATCAGAACATAAAATGTGTGGTGCCCGTGGTTGCACCACACATTTCATTTTAATTTAAGAAAAGTTTTATATAATAGGAATTGTTCTGGAAATCAGTTCGTGATAGTATAAAAGCTATGCATATGAAAAGGAGTTAAATCATGGGAAAAATATTTAAAAACATGCTCCCATACTGGAAATGGATTCTGGTTATTGTGGCTTTTCTTGTGATGCAGGCATTTTGTGATCTGTCCCTGCCACAGTATACATCAGATATTATCGATGTCGGAATCATGAGCAGCGGAGTGGAGCATATTCTTCCGGAAGAAATGACACAGGAAGATTTTGTGTCAGCACAGCTTTTTATGACCAGCAGGGAAAAGAAAACATTTGCCGCCTGTTATAAGGAGCCGAAAAAAGATGGAAACTATGTGAGAAATTGTGAAGAGGATACGCTTGACGATATGGATGAGTCTCTGTTGGAGCCGATCGTCATGGTATATCAGATGTCCCAGATGAAGGAGTCCGATATTGACGAGAAGGCTCTCACGGGGAAAATGGGAACGGATGGGACGCAGGTAGATATGAAGCAGCTGATGCAGGCACTGGCAGCCGGCCAGGTACCGGATCAGCAGATTCTTGAGATGCGAAAGCAGGTGTCCGGACAGATTGATGCGATCGGATTTTCTACATTGAAATCCATGGGTGTGACCTATGCGATCTCCTGTGATAAAAATGCAGGTGTGGATGTAGATGCCATTCAGAAACATTACTTATGGACCACCGGAGCCAAGATGCTTGGTTTTGCGCTGCTGATGGTTATGGCGGCAGTGGTTGTCGGATATTGTGCTTCCCGTGTGGGAGCATCCATCGGACGGGATCTGCGTGATAAGACATTCCGCAATGTCGTACAGTACTCCAATGCAGAGATGGATCATTTTTCAACGGCATCCCTGATTACGAGAAGTACCAATGATGTACAGCAGATTCAGATGGTGACTGCAGTATTTCTGCGAATGATTCTTTATGCTCCGATCATTGGAATCGGTGGTGTGATTAAGGTTGCACAGACCCATGCAGGAATGGAATGGGTGATTGCGCTTGCGGTGCTTGTTATTCTTGGATTTGTAATGCTTCTTACCTCCCTTGCCATGCCGAAGTTTAAGATTATGCAGAATCTCGTGGACCGGCTGAATCTGGTTTCGAGAGAGATTCTGACAGGATTAAATGTCATTCGTGCATTTGGACGGGAAAAACGGGAAGAAGAGCGGTTTGATGAGGCCAACCGCAATCTGACAAGGACGCAGTTGTTTACCAACCGTGTTATGACATTTATGATGCCGGGAATGATGATGATCATGTACTGCATTACGCTTCTGATTGTGTGGGTTGCCACAAAGCGGATCGATGGCGGATATATGCAGGTTGGTTCCATGACGGCATTTATTACTTACACAATGATGATCGTTATGGCATTTCTGATGCTGACCATGATGTCTATCATGATGCCGAGAGCCGGTGTGGCTGCAGAGCGTATAGATGAGGTTGTACGTACAAAAAGTACGATTACAGATCCGAAAGAGCCGGTTGCCATGGAACAGTGTGAGGGTGTGATTGCCTTTCATCATGTAAATTTCCGGTATCCGGGAGCCACGGAAGATGTGCTTTCGGATATTGATTTTGTTGCAGAGCCGGGAAAGACCACTGCAATTATCGGAAGTACCGGATGTGGTAAATCTACGCTGGTCAACCTGCTTCCGCGTTTTTATGATGTGACAGGCGGAGAGATCACGCTTGACGGAACGGATATCCGCAAGTATACATTGCAGGATCTGCGGGAACATATCGGATTTGTACCACAGAAGGGAATTCTTTTCTCTGGTACAATTGCAAGCAATCTGCGCTTCGGGGCAGAGGATGCGTCAGATGAGCAGATCCGGGAAGCAGCGGAGATTGCGCAGGCAACAGAGTTTATCGACAGCAAACAGGATGGGTATGAGAGTGCGATTGCACAGGGCGGAAGCAATGTTTCCGGCGGACAGAAGCAGCGGCTTGCCATTGCCAGAGCGATCGCAAAGAATCCAAAGATTTATGTGTTTGATGACAGTTTTTCCGCTCTGGATATGAAGACCGATGCGGCACTCCGCAGAGCGCTTGAGACAAAGACGGAACATACGACCGTGATCATTGTCGCACAGCGAATCAGTACGATTCTGCATGCGGACCAGATACTGGTACTCGACGATGGAAAGATTGTCGGAAAAGGCACGCATGAGGAATTACTGCACAATTGCGAAGTTTACGAGCAGATTGCCAGGAGCCAGCTGTCTGCCAAAGAACTGGGACTTTCTGAGGAGGTGAAATAAGATGGCAGAACAGCGTACAAGAAGACCTCACGGTCCGATGGGCGGCCCGGGCAGAGGAATGATACCGGGAGAAAAGTCAAAAGATTTCAAAAACTCTATCGGAAAACTGGTTCGTTATCTCGGAAGATACTGGTATGCAATCGTTGCCGTTATGATTTTTGCGGCGGTGTCTACCGTCTTTTCCGTTGCCGGACCAAAGGTTATGGCACGTGCAACGAATGCATTGGTGGAAGGTCTCGGAAAAAAGATCGCGGGAACCGGATCTATTGATTTTACCTATATTGCCAAAGTGTTATTGTTTACACTTGGCCTGTATATCTGTTCTGCAGTATTCAGTTTTATACAGGGAATGATCATGACAGGAATCACGCAGAAAACCTGTTACCGCATGCGTAAGGAAATTTCAGAGAAAATCAACCGCATGCCAATGAAATATTTCGAGAGCCGCACGTACGGAGAGGTGCTATCCCGCATCACAAATGATGTGGATACACTTGGACAGAGTTTAAATCAGAGTGTGACGCAGATCATTACGAGTGTGGCAACACTGGTCGGAACACTTGTGATGATGATTTCAATTTCCGGAATTATGACATTGATTTCACTTGTGATTCTTCCGGTATCTGCCATCCTGATTTCGTTTATTATCAAACATTCGCAGAAATATTTCCGCCAGCAGCAGGAATATCTGGGACATATCAACGGACAGGTGGAAGAGGTCTATGGCGGACATCTGGTGGTGCAGGCATATAATAAGCAGGAGAGCACCATCAAAAAATTTGAAGATACCAATCAGATTCTGTTTCAATCGGCATGGAAGTCCCAGTTTTTATCCGGACTGATGCAGCCGATCATGCAGTTTGTCGGAAACCTCGGTTATGTCGGAGTGGCAATTTCCGGAGGACTTCTGGCAATCCGCGGAACCATCGGGGTTGGTGAAATTCAGGCATTTATTCAGTATGTCCGGAATTTTACTCAGCCGATCCAGCAGATTGCGCAGGTGGCAAATATGCTGCAGTCGATGTCTGCAGCCTCCGAGCGCGTATTTGAATTTCTGGACGAAGAGGAAGAAGAACTGACGGTTGAACATGCTGTGCATCTCGACCATGTGGATGGTTACGTGGATTTTTCCCATGTAAGTTTCGGATACAATCCGGGCCAGATCATTATCAGGGATTTTTCCGCTCATGTAACACCTGGACAGAAAATTGCAATTGTCGGACCAACGGGAGCAGGAAAAACCACAATGGTCAAACTGCTTATGCGTTTCTATGATGTGACAGGCGGAGCCATTCAGGTGGATGGGCATGATATCCGCGACTTTAACCGTCAGGAACTTCGGGATGCATTTGGTATGGTATTGCAGGATACCTGGCTGTTTAAGGGATCTATCATGGAAAACATCCGGTATGGCCGTTTAGATGCCACAGATGAGGAAGTGATTGAGGCGGCAAAAGCCGCACATGCCCACCATTTTATCCAGACACTTCCGGGTGGCTACCAGATGGAGTTAAACGAGGATGCAAGTAATGTTTCCCAGGGACAGAAACAGCTTCTTACAATTGCACGTGCTATCCTTGCGGATAACCCGATTCTGATTCTGGATGAGGCAACCTCTTCGGTAGATACCCGTACCGAAGTGCGGATTCAGAAGGCATTGGATAATCTGATGCGTGGACGGACCAGCTTTATCATTGCGCATCGACTCTCTACGATAAGAAATGCGGATCTGATTCTGGTGATGAAAGATGGCGATATCATAGAGCAGGGGACACACGAACAGCTTCTGGTACAAAAGGGATTTTATGCAGATTTGTATAATTCCCAGTTCGAAGAGAATGCATAAGACATTGAAATAAATTGGCAGTTGTGCTATAGTTTAACTGTATTTATCGACAAATTTTGACAAAATCGGACAGTGCTTTCTGGTATGCTTATTTTTGACTGAATTTGACATTCTAGGAGGCCTACATGGGAAAACTAAATGTCGCAATTGCAGATGATAACGAGGTTATGCGTGACTTATTGGAAGAAATGGTAACCAGTGATGATGAACTGCACCTGATCGGGATGGCAAAGGATGGAGAAGAAGCCTGTCATCTGATCAGGGAAAAAGAACCGGATGTTGTATTATTGGATATTATTATGCCGAAACTGGACGGTCTGGCAGTCCTTGACAGGATCAGGGCAGATCATACACTAAAGAATCGGCCAACATTTCTGATGATCAGTGGGATCAGCAATGAAAAGATTACCGAAGACGCGTTTGAGCGGGGAGCGGATTATTACATTATGAAGCCGTTTGACCGGAATATTGTTTTGGACCGGATCAAGACACTCAACCGTCGAAAAAACAAAGTACGAAAAGAAATTGGCAGACCGGTTGAGATGGAAAAGAAACCGGAAAAGTACTCGTTACAGACACTGGAAGAGGATGTCACAGAGATAATTCATGAGGTTGGTGTTCCGGCACATATCAAGGGATACCAGTATTTGCGGGAGGCAATCATCATGTCTGTGACGAATATGGACATGTTAAATTCTATTACGAAAATTTTATATCCGGGGATTGCAAAGAAATTTGATACGACACCAAGCCGTGTCGAGCGTGCCATCCGTCATGCAATTGAAGTAGCATGGAGCCGTGGCAAGATGGATACGCTGGATGATCTGTTCGGATATACGATCAGCAATGGAAAAGGAAAACCGACCAACTCGGAATTTATCGCTCTTATTACGGACAAAATACGATTACAGATGAAGAGTAAGTAAAGGAGTGTTATGTATGAAGAAGATTCTGTTTGTTTCATCAGAGGCAGTGCCATATGTGAAAACCGGAGGTCTTGCCGATGTTGTCGGATCACTTCCGAAATATTTTGACAAAAAAGAGTATGATGTGCGGGTAGTTATTCCGAAATACGCCTGCATGGATCGCTCATTTCTTCCAAATTTAAAATTTTTGTGCCATTTTTATGTAAATCTCAACTGGCGCAGGCAGTATGTTGGAATTTTCGAGTCGGAATATCATGGTGTTCACTTTTATTTTGTGGACAATGAATTTTATTTTGCAGGAGAATCTCCATACAACAATATCTATGAAGATGTGGAAAAGTTTGCATATTTTTCCAAGGCAGTACTTGCTAGTCTGCCGTATATTGATTTTGCCCCGGATATTATCCATTGCAATGACTGGCAGACAGGACTTATTCCGGTGTTTCTGCATACGGTATTTGGAGATGATAATTTTTATGCGGGAATCAAAACCGTGTTTACGATTCATAACCTGCAGTTTCAGGGACGCTGGCGAATTCAGGAGATTATGGATATTACAGGACTCCCGGCACACATTTTCAATGCATATGAACTGGAATCTTATGGCGAAGCAAACTACTTAAAGGGTGGCGTGGTATATGCGGATTATATTACTACCGTCAGCCCGACGTATGCAAATGAGATTACGACCGTAGAAGGGGGAGAGGGCTTAAGTGGCCTGATGACTGCCCGAAAGGATCGCCTTTATGGTATTTTAAACGGAATTGATTATGAAGAATATAATCCACAGACAGATCCTTATATTTCGGTAAATTATTCGAAAAAAGATGCAGTGAGTGGGAAAAAAGAAAACAAAGTTGCATTACAGAAAGAACTTGGGCTTCCAGTCAGGGAGGATGCTTTCCTGATCGGAATCGTATCGCGTATGACCAGCCAGAAAGGATTTGACCTGATTGGCTGCGTATTGGATGAACTTTTAACCGAAATGGATATACAGCTGGTGGTTCTTGGTTCCGGAGAGAGCCAGTATGAAAATATGTTCCACCATTATCAGAGTAAGTATCCGGACAAGGTAAGCGTACATATCGGATTTACCGAGGAGCGTTCGCACCATATATATGCGGCAAGTGATGTGCTGCTGATGCCTTCCATGTTTGAACCATGCGGGCTGGCACAGATGATTGCTATGCGTTACGGAACACTTCCGATCGTACGTGAAACCGGAGGACTCCGGGATACGGTAGAACCATACAATGAATATGAAAATACAGGATGTGGTTTTTCATTTGCGAATTTTAATGCACAGGAAATGGCAGATATTGTCCGGTATGCGTATCGTGTGGAGCATGAACAAAAGGCCGCATGGAAAGAACTGATCTATCGTGCGATGGATCGCAATTTTTCCTGGAATGTTTCGGCACATGCATATGAGAAGCTATATGATAAACTGGTAGAAATGTAATAGATGTTCCCCGCAGAATTTTTTCTGCGGGGATTTTGTGTCTGGAAATATAATCTATGAAGTGCAGACCGGCTGCGGCATGGTCAGCAGATGGCTGTGCCGGCAGTAATAGTAGGCATGGTCGGACAGAATTTCTTCATCCTGAAGCTGTGAGGCATTCACTTCTTTTACCATTGCGGTGTAATGGTCGAGATTCTGCCTGTCGTTTTCATCGGTGGCAAGAATCAGTACTTCGTGAATACTGCTTGGCAGAATGATCAGATCCTTTTCAAACAAATCGGACAGTTCTTTTAAGATGTCATCGTAGAGGAGAACGGTTGCACCGTTGGTCCGGTACGTATTGGTCAGAACATACAGTGGCGGGGCTGCTTCCGGGAGTGGAGTTTCCGCGACGAGCTGCATTTCTTTGAGAAGACTGCTCATCGGGGTAAGCTGTGGGGGAAGAAGCTGTGGCGTGTTTTTCTTCGCAAGTCGGTAAAGCGTTTCTTTGTCGGTTTTCCAAAGGTTTAAGTGATGATTGTGGATCAGAATATTTGCCTGGTTTTCGGCACTTGCATGGAGCAGACAGTAAAAGATTACGGCCAGATCCTGGTAGCGGAAAAACGGAACCTCTTTTAACAGTTCCTGATTTTTTTCAAAGCTTACAAGACGCATGACGATGTGCTCGCTGGCACGGGAAAAATCGGTAAAGTAGGACGTGTCAAAATTTTCTTCCGGGGCATGCGCCTGATAGGTATGAAGAATATCTTCACAGATTTCTTCAAGGCATACCCCTTCCAGATAGCGATGATAGTATGGCATCAGATAGATCGCAGGTGACACGTTTTTCTTCGGATGGAGAAGTACCAGACCATCGTAATGTGTTCCGTTATTTTTGGTAAAGGAACGAATGTCTAAAGTGACACCTGTCTCGATACGCAGAGAAAGCTGTGTACGGATCGTTGTTAAAAATTCCTGATAGTTCATATGTAATTGAAAACAAATGTATATATGGGAAATTTCGGAATGACCGTTTCCGAAGATGAAAAATCCACGGTGTTAACCAGACACCGTGGATTTACTTTAGCATGTTTTGACTGAAATTGCAATCATTTTTCTCGGTTTTTTAATAAGAGAGAAGTTCCTGCCACAGCTTTGTGTACTTGGCGGAATCATCATCACTTAATGCTTTATAGATTTCACATCTTTTTATCGTGTCACTGGAAGGATTGATAGCTTCGTTATTTTTTACGTCAGCGTCCTGATTTTCTACCACAGATGTAATCGGAGAGGCATACTGCACATATTCGAAATTCTTTTCTGCGATATCATCCTTGCACAGGAAATTTAAGAATTTTAAAGCGTTGGTCTGGTTAGTGCAGGACTTTGGAATGAACCAGGAATCGATCCAGAGGTTTGATCCCTCTGTTGGAACTGAATAATCCAGATTGTCGTTCTCTGCCATGGCCAGTGCAGCCTCGCCGGAGTAGCACAGTGCGATGGAGGCTTCTTCTCCGATCATGGCATCGGCTGTCTCGTCTACATAGTAGGCATATACGATTTTATCATCTTTTTGCTTTTTTAATATGTCGAGGGCTTCCCGCAGATGATTTTCATCGGTATCGTTTAAGGAATACCCTTTGGAGATCAGTGCAGGGGCAAACGTATCACGGACGGAATTTTCCATGATGATTTCATCCTCATAGGTAGGATCCCACAGGCAGTTCCAGCTTGATACGGTTTTGGCATCAATGGTTGTTTTGTTGTAGAGAAGGCCAAGAGTCCCGTAAAAATATGGAACGGAATAGGTGTGATTCTTGTCATAGGAAGCAGACATATCAAGGATCGTTGGATCCAGATTTTTGTAGTTGTCCATGGCATCGTAATCTTCTTCGAGAACTTCGCCCTCGTTGATCAGACGCTCAACCATATATTCGGAAGAGCAGATTACATCATAGTTGATGGAACCGGCTTTGTATTTGGTATACATTTCTTCCGGACTTTCATATTCTTCGTATTTGACGGTGATACCGGTTTCTTTTTCAAACTGTTTGACTACGGACTCATCGATATATTTTCCGTAATTTAAAACGGTTAAGGTCTGTCCGCTTTTTTTCGCAGAGGAAGATCCCCCACAGGCAGTGAGTGCGCTGACTGCCAGAGCAGAAATTAAGAGGGCAGAGAAAATTCTTTTTTTCATAATAGGACTCCTTTCGGCTGGAATAAAATTCCAATGGAAAATTTATTTGGCTGCAACACGCTTCTTCCCCGGATAAACATTTCCGGCAAGAAGAATGAGCAGAACGGCAAAGAACAGAATCGTGGAAAGTGCATACAATTCCGGTTTGATTCCTTTGCGAAGTTCTGTGTAGAGCATGGTGGAGAGGGTATTGACCCCGGCTCCTTTGGTAAAATAGGTGATGGAAAAATCATCCAGTGACATGGTGACTGCCATCATAAATCCGGAGAACACACCGGGACGGATTTCCGGCCAGGTGACTTTGTAAAATGCATACAGCGGCGTTGCTCCGAGATCAAGTGCCGCCTCATAGGTGCTACGGTTTGCCTGTTTCATTTTCGGAAGCACATTTAAAATAACATAAGGAATACTAAAAGTAATGTGCGCCAGAAGAACCGTCACAAATCCGAGGTCGATAAATTTCACAAACAAAAGCATCATGGAGATACCGGTTACGATATCCGCATTCAGAAGCGGAATATTGGTCGCGCCGAGATAAATGGTCTGGTGCCGTTTTTTCATGGCGGCTATGCCGAGCGCGGCAAGTGTTCCGATCAGTGTGGAAATAATTGCGGACAGGAAAGTGACCTGCAAAGTTGTGACAAATGCAGTCATAATCTTTTCGTCCTGAAAACAGCCGGTATACCACCGGAGCGTGAAGCCTCCCCATTTTACCTTGGAACGGGAATCGTTGAAAGACAAAGCAATCAACACAACAATCGGAAGGTAAAGGAAGGCAAAAATCAGGACCATATAGATCCGGGATGCACATTTTTTTAACATATGGATGTTCCCTCCCCTTCTTTATCAAATATATTTACAATAGTCATACTTGCAATCACAAAAATCATAAGAACAAAGGAAAGACCGCTTCCGGCATTCCACTGCATACCCTGCATAAAATCCTGTTCGATCACATTTCCGATTAAAAGAACATGACCACCGCCTAATACCTGCGAGATTGCAAACGAGGTAAGTGACGGGACAAATACCATGACGATTCCGCTGATGATTCCGGATACGGTAAGCGGAAGGATAATCTTAAAAAAGATGGTTACATTTCCGGCACCCAGATCACGGGCCGCCTCAATCCAGTCTTTACGGATTCGTGTCATGGAGTTGTAGATTGGCAACAGCATAAATGGCAGGAAGTCGTATACCATGCCAAGGACAACTGCCGTTGGTGTATTTATGATATTGATGCGGGAAAGTCCGAAACCTGTGAGAATGGAGTTGATTACACCATTTTTGGAAAGCAGAAGTTTCCATGCCAGGATACGGAGCATAAAGTTCATCCACATCGGAAGCATAAAGATAAAAACAACCAGTCCCTGATTTTTGATTTTCCTATTATTTAAAATCATTGCCAGCGGATAGGAGAGAACCAGGCACACGATGGTGCATATAATTCCAAGTCTCAGGGAAAGTCCCATGGCTTTGCGGTTGGTTTCATCTGCTATCGCTGTGATATAGGATAACGTAAAACTGCCATCGCCGTTTGTAAATGCATAGTAAAGAATCATGATAAGCGGCAGGAGGATAAAACCGATGATCCATATGAGGTATGGACCGGCAAGAAATTGCTGTTTGAATTTACGCATCGATCTCCACCGCCTTTTCATCGGAAGATTCCGGCTTATGCATAATCTGGATATTGAACGGGATTACTTTGATGCCGACTTTGGTGCCGACCGGAACAAATCTGGTGGTGTGAACCAGCCATTCATAGCCGCCGGCCATGACATCAAGTTCATAGTGAACGCCTTTAAAAATCAGGGAGGTTACTTCGCCCTGCAGCGTTCCCTCCGAAGGATCGACAAGTTCTACATCTTCCGGACGGATGACAACGTCGACCGGCTTGTTATTGCCGAATCCTTTGTCGACACATGCCCAACGGGCACCGAGAATCTCTACAAGTTCGTCTTTTATCATGGTTCCGTCAATGATATTGCTGTGTCCGATAAAATCGGCAACAAATGCGTTTTCCGGTTCGTTGTAAATGTTTTCCGGAGTACCGATCTGCTGGATATATCCCTGATTCATGACAACAATGGTATCGGACATGGTCAGTGCTTCTTCCTGATCGTGGGTGACATATACAAAAGTAATTCCAAGTTCTTCTTTCAAACGGATGAGCTCATACTGCATGCTCTGGCGCAGTTTTAAATCAAGTGCACCAAGCGGTTCATCTAAAAGAAGGACTTTTGGCTCGTTTACAATCGCACGGGCGATGGCGATACGCTGCTGCTGACCACCGGAGAGAGAATCGACCGAACGGTTTTCAAATCCTTCCAGATTGACCAGTTTTAAGGCATATTTGATTTTATCCTGAATATATGCTTTGCTTTTCTTACTTATTTTAAGGCCGAATGCAATGTTTTCGGCGATGGACATATGCGGGAAAAGAGAATACTTCTGAAAAACGGTATTCAGTTTCCGTTTATTGGCTGCAAGAGCTGTGATATCCTGTCCGTCAAACAGAATCTGTCCCTTGTCCGGGCTTTCAAAGCCTCCCAGCAGACGCAGGGTTGTAGTTTTTCCGCATCCGGACGGACCTAAAAGGGTCAGAAATTCATTCTCCCGGATATACAGATTTAAATCATCCAACACAAGATTGGAATCGTAGGATTTGGAAATTCCAATAAAATCAATTAAATGTTTACTCATACGTTTGTCCTCTTAAAAATTTGGTGGGGTAGTCACCCAGATGATGACGGCATCTGTCGAACAGGCGTTTTCCAGATAATGCTTTTTTCCTGCTTTAAAATAGAAAGATTCCCCGGCATGTACCGTCTGGTTTTGTCCGGCATAGTGGATACGGACGTTTCCTTTGATTACATAACCGAAATCCTCCCCCTCATGGGGCTGATAAACTTCTGACCGTCCACCGGCGTGTAAAGTCAGACGAACCGGTTCCATCTGGTTTTTCTGTGCATTGGGAACGACCCATTCAATACAGCAGTGTTTTTCTTCGTCGGTTTTTTCAAAATAATCTTCCTGTTTGAAAACAATCTGTTCCGGCTCTTCATCTGTAAAAAATTCTGCTGGTGTCGTACCAAGGCACTGGATGATATCCAGAAGAGTTCCGATGGACGGAGAGTTCTGGTTTCGTTCCAACTGTGAGATAAAGCCCTTGGTCAGCTCGGCACGGTCCGCCAGCTCCTGTTGCGTCAGTCCGTACTGGATGCGCAGTTCTTTCATGCGGTGTCCAATGTCCATGGCATGCCTCCCGTAAATTTATGAAACATGATTGTTAGTTGATTTTTTGTTTACTGATTATAAACTCAACAGTTTCTATTCTACAGAATCCATGTGAAAAGTCAATCTTTTTTTAATATAAATTTTATGAAAAAACAGTTGATTTTCTGAATCGGTTTTGGTATTATATACAAGTACGTTTTGCCAATATGGCTCAGTTGGTAGAGCAACGCATTCGTAATGCGTGGGTCAGGGGTTCGAGTCCCCTTATTGGCTTCGTTTCAGACACGTTTTGTATCGGGTATCCGATGGAAGACGTGTCTTTTTTACTTTAAAAAGTGCTTGTTTCTTAGGCATGAAATTGGTATAATGGGCGCAGACAAAGAAAATAAGAATAAAGGTTGAGGTAAAAAATGGACAAGAACAAAAAGACGTTTCAGGTACCGACATTACTGGCCTTTGCAGCAATTGTTGCAATTATGGTGATTGTAGGGGTGAGAGTCCTTAACGTTCCGGTAGTTCCTATGTGTCTGCTTGTTATCATTGAGGCAGTTATTGCAGTGATGCTGCATCATGCGGAACTCTGGGTGCATGGACTTCTTATTCTGGCAGAACTTTGTGCCGGTGTTGCCGGGAAAAAAACAGTATTGATTATTTTATGTGCAGTTGTTTACATTGCAGCGACGTTTGCACTGCAGATGTTAGATAAAGGAGAAACACACAATGGACAGTAGTGACAGTAGTTATTACAGCAGGCAACAGCTGGATGAGCTGTTTTTACAGATGATCGCCTTTTTTTCCGGAGATCCGAAACGGATTCAGCATTTCATGAAAGTGCATAGTTTCGCAAGAATCATCGGAACAAAAGAAGGGCTTGACGAGACATCCCTTTTTATATTGGAAGCAGCCGCTTATACCCATGACATTGGAATCCGTCCGGCAGAAGAAAAGTATGGACGGTGTGACGGAAAGCTGCAGGAGCAGGAAGGACCGATTGTGGCACAGAGAATGCTTTCCGATGTGGGAATTGAAAATTATCTGATCGACCGTATCTGCTATCTGATCGGACATCATCATACATATGATAATATCGAAGGACTGGATTATCAGATTCTGGTGGAGGCAGATTTTCTGGTCAATTTATATGAAGATGACGTCAATCGTCACGGAATTGAACAGGCATATCAGCAAATTTTCCGGACGCAGACCGGAAAAGAAATTTTTAATCAGATGTATACAGATGAAAGATGAATAAAAAAAATTATCAGAAAATAATGGAAGATCTGATCCGTGAAAACTGTACGGCAGGGGAGGCTCCAAGCCTCCTTTTGCACAGCTGTTGTGCACCGTGCAGTTCTTATTGTATTGCATGTCTTGCAGAACATTTCCATGTAACGGTATTTTATTACAATCCCAATATTTATCCGCCGGAAGAATATCATATGCGGGCAAAGGAGCAGGAACGTTTTATTGCTGAGTTTCCTACAAAATATCCGGTTTCTTTTGTGGAAGGTGCATACGATACACAGCGGTTTTACGATATGGCAAAGGGCATGGAAGAGATCCCGGAAGGGGGAGAGCGCTGTTTTGCCTGTTACCGGCTGCGGCTTTCCGAGGCTGCGTCCTATGCAAAAGCGCACGGATTTGATTTCTTTACGACAACACTATCCATCAGTCCGCTGAAAAATGCGGAAAAGTTAAATCAGATCGGAGCAGAACTGGCAGATACCTTTGGTGTCCGTTATCTGTTTTCGGATTTTAAAAAGAAGGAAGGCTATAAAAAGTCGACCGAAATTTCTAAGGAGTATCACATGTACCGGCAGTACTACTGTGGGTGTGTGTATTCCAAGCGTGACCGCGACCGTGAAATCGCACTGCGCAGACAGCAGGGAGAACACATTTTATAAAAATAAAACAAAGAATTTGAGAAAGAGAGGAATTTAGATATGGCACAGTTATGGGGCGGAAGATTTACGAAGGAGACAGACCAGCTGGTTTACAATTTTAATGCATCCATTTCGTTTGATCAGAAATTTTACAAGCAGGATATTGAGGGTTCCATTGCACATGTGCGTATGCTTGGAAAGCAGGGCATTCTGACACAGGAAGAGATGCAGGCGATTGTTTCCTGTTTACAGGAAATTCTTGCGGATGTGGAGAGCGGAAAGCTTGCCATCACTTCGGAATATGAGGATATTCACAGTTTTGTGGAAGCAAACCTTATTGACCGTCTGGGAGATACCGGAAAGAAACTGCATACCGGACGAAGCAGAAATGATCAGGTGGCACTGGACATGCGTCTGTATACCCGGCAGCAGGTTCTTGAGACGGATGAACTGCTGGAACAGCTGCTGCAGGTACTGCTTCGCATTATGAAAGAAAATACGCAGACGATTATGCCAGGATTTACCCATTTGCAGAAAGCGCAGCCGATCACACTGGCACACCATATGGGTGCTTATTTTGAAATGTTCAAAAGAGACCATATGCGTCTGAAAGATATTTACAAAAGAATGAATACCTGTCCGCTTGGAGCGGGAGCACTGGCAGGAACCACTTATCCGCTGGACCGTGCTTATACCGCAGAGCTTCTTGGCTTTGACGCACCGACCAGAAACAGCATGGACTCTGTATCTGACAGAGATTATGTGATTGAACTGTTGTCCGCACTTTCTACGGTTATGATGCATCTCAGCCGTTTTTCCGAGGAGATTATTCTCTGGAATTCCAATGAGTACCGTTTTGTGGAAATCGATGATGCATACAGTACCGGAAGCAGTATTATGCCTCAGAAGAAGAACCCGGATATTGCTGAGCTGGTAAGAGGAAAAACAGGACGTGTTTATGGAGCACTGACATCAATTCTTACTACCATGAAGGGAATTCCGCTGGCATACAATAAGGATATGCAGGAGGATAAGGAACTTACATTTGATGCTATTGATACTGTGAAAGGTTGTCTGGCTCTTTTTACCGGCATGATATCCACCATGCAGTTTAACAAGGCGAACATGGAAGCAAGCGCAAAGAATGGCTTTACCAATGCTACTGATGCGGCAGATTACCTGGTAAATCATGGCGTGCCTTTCCGTGATGCGCATGGAATCGTTGGGCAGTTGGTTCTAAAATGTATTGAAAAGGGAATTTCCCTGGATGAACTGTCCCTTGAAGAGTATAAAGAAATCAGTCCTGTGTTTGAACAGGATATTTATGAGGCTATCAGCATGAAGACCTGTGTGGAGAAACGTATGACTCTTGGAGCTCCCGGTCCGGATGTGATGGAGCAGGTAATTGCAGGAAATAAAAAGTATCTGGAAGCGAACTGAAAAAAGGACACATCCTGCAGAAAGCCTTTTTCAAACATGCTCTGGGCAGTTCGGTGGAAAGTAACGAAAGAATCTTGTTTTACAGGATTTTTTTGGTAAATCAGATAAATTTATTGCTTTAATATGATAAAATTTAAGAAAGTACTTGCATTTTCTCAGAACATGGTATAGTATGTCATAGAAATACACATGTACGCAGAGGAAAGAATGAGGAGAGAATATTATGAGTGAAAAGCTTAGAGTTGGTATTTTAGGTGCTACCGGAATGGTGGGTCAGAGATTTATTTCCCTGTTAGAGAATCATCCATGGTTTGAAGTTGTAACTGTTGCAGCAAGCCCGAGAAGTGCTGGAAAGACTTACGAGGACGCTGTAGGAGGCAGATGGAAAATGGATACTCCAATGCCGGAAGCAGTGAAAAAGCTTGTTGTTATGAATGTAAATGAGGTAGAGAAGGTTGCGTCAACTGTTGACTTTGTATTCTCTGCTGTAGATATGTCCAAGGACGAGATTAAAGCCATCGAGGAAGCATATGCCAAGACTGAGACACCAGTTGTTTCCAACAACAGCGCTCACAGATGGACACCTGATGTGCCGATGGTAATTCCGGAAATCAATCCAGAGCATTTCGAAGTTATCAAACATCAGAAAGAGCGTCTGGGAACAAAGAGAGGTTTCATCGCTGTTAAGCCAAACTGTTCTATTCAGAGCTATGCACCTGCACTTACTGCATGGAAAGAATTTGAGCCATATGAAGTAGTTGCTACTACATATCAGGCAATTTCCGGAGCTGGAAAAACATTTAAGGACTGGCCGGAAATGGAGCATAACATCATTCCATATATTGGTGGCGAGGAAGAAAAGAGCGAGAAAGAGCCACTTCGTATCTGGGGTAAAGTTGAGGACGGCGTGATTGTTCCGGCGAAAGAGCCTGTTATCACATGTCAGTGCGTTCGTGTGCCGATCCTGAATGGCCACACTGCAGCTGCATTTGTAAAATTCAGAAAGAAACCTACGAAAGAGCAGCTTGTAAAAGCACTTGTAGAGTTCAAGGGAGTTCCTCAGGAACTGAATCTTCCAAGCGCACCGAAGCAGTTCATTCAGTATCTTGAGGAGGATAATCGTCCACAGGTTACAGAGGATGTGAACTTCGAGAACGGAATGGGCGTATCAATCGGAAGACTTCGCGAGGATACTGTTTACGATTGGAAGTTCATTGGACTTTCCCACAACACTGTAAGAGGTGCTGCAGGTGGTGCTGTTCTTTGCGCAGAGACATTGAAGGCGCAGGGATATATCCAGGCGAAATAAATTGAAGAGTGAATAAATGCAGGGAGAATGCTGCCGGATGTGGTGGCATTCTCCCTTTTTGGGGATAGTCGGCAATCAGCACGCCCCACTTTGTGGTGGATTTCACTCGAATTCGTCTGCCGTAACGGGCTACGGCAGACGAATTCGAGTGAAATCTACCGCAAATTGTGACGTACATCTTGCACCTTTTTCAAGAATAGTAACAGATAAACAACTAAAATAAAAAACTGACCGTTTACGATAGGGGAGATTCATGTTAAAATAGATAGCACGTTAGAGCCTGTTTGAAAAATCATTCCCGCAATATGCACGCCCCACTTTGCGGGAGATTTCACC
>ERZ827363.2184-NODE-2184-length-17358-cov-15.236722_pt1 | contig 17358 bp, 10 predicted proteins | sample MGYA00519776_ERZ827363 | MGnify/ENA primary metagenome ERZ827363 (study PRJEB31778, sample SAMEA3449288) | human gut metagenome | biome: human gut; feature: human-associated habitat; material: faeces | place: United Kingdom | collected 2010/2012 ...
TGATAGAAATAAAGGTTATAGAATTATATAAGAAAAACTGTTGGGATGTTATTACCCTACTGATGATACTGACAAGTGCGGCTGTCATCATTTATTTTGGAGAAGTAATTAAAAAAGCATTATCAATAAATCTGTTGTTCTTTTGGTTAATTTTACAAGGAATATATCTTACAATTCGACGCTATATAAGTCAAGATACTGATTGACTTGATACAAAATATTTGATAAAATATAAATAGAAATACAGCAGATCAAAGGAGGTAAAACTTATGAGAGCAAAGAAAGTGATTGTAGGGGTAGCTATTAGTGCAATGTTAATTTCTTCATCAATTCCAGTAATGGCATTTTCTGTTACAAACGGGAATAAGACATTTGATAAAAAGTGGGAATTGAGCACTACATCTGATGACGGAAAAGGTGTTTTGACTTATGGTTATAATACTCTTGCTATTAATGAAGATTATGCACACGCATATCATTCAACTAAAGATCATTACGCATATGTCAAGAATGGAAATGGTTCTTTTTCGGGTTCAAATGTTGGTAAAGGTAATTGGTCTAAAATTGAGGTTGCTCATAAAGGAAATAGTATTACCTACGGTAATAGCTACTAAACAAAGGTTCGGGATAATGGCTGAGTGGTTGGAATTCCAACCACTCTTTTTTGTGGAGTGTATATAAATGAAGAAAAAAATAAAATATATAGGAATTGTTTTGGTTATTTTGTTCTGTTGCTATAATTTATTTTGGTACTTCGGGAGTTATAAACCATATAACGAATTTCAGAAAGACTTCCCTGAAATAGAAGAATCTGGAGTAAAAATTTACACAGATAAAGATGGATTCCAGTATAGTGTGTCTGTCCCTGATTATTTGCTTTGGAATGGAAATCTTGCGATAGCTGAGTCAGATGTTCGATATGCACTAATTATTTGGATAAAACCATTTCACCAAGGAATAAGTCAAGGCGTGCTATTTAATGACTATAAGGATTTGAATACTCAAATTATGTTGTCAAGTAGCAAAAAAGCTGAAGATCAAGAAGATCAATGGATTGTTGATGAAAATAGCACAATATTGACTACGATATTTGAAAAAGCAAATAAAGTATGGAATCTGGGGTTGAAATAAATGAAAGCAATTAAAAACTTATGTTTGTTTTGTTTCCTGATTTTTGGAATACTTATGCAATCTGAAATATTTCAAGATCAGCTTTGGAACTTTTCTACAGCATATTTTACGTCATCACGCTATGAAGTTGCTAGTGAAGATATGTCGCAGTTTCTGAAAGATGTATCAGAAACTGCAACGGAGAATGATGTACATATTTTTTCTCAGTACAATGAAATCAATAATAAATACCTTTCAACACTTCATATTTATGGCGATGATAAAGTAATCAGACAAACATTAAAAAATACTGCAAACATAGAAGAATCAGAATATACCGCTTTAGTTTCCGGAATTACGAAAGTAAAATTTCATAATCTCTCAGAATTGCAAAGTACCTCTGTGGGTTATGAAAACTTTATCTCATACATAGGAAATGAGGACAATATTATCTCTGCATATCAGAAATTATCAGAAAAATATAGCTTAACTTATCCAGAATATTGGAATTCTACGGAAAAGGACATGATTTTTATTATATGGGGTATGATTATTGCATTGATGATTGTTCTAAATGTAATTGAAGTGGTTAGGCGAAAAAAAGAGGTTGTTGTACGAGTTTCCTTAGGAGAAAGTGCTGGTTTCATAGCATTTAAGGCTGCTTTATTCGATGTAACTTTTGACATTGCATTATTTATTGTTGCAAAAATATTGCTGTCAAATTATATATCGGGAGCATATGAGAATAGACTCGTCACAATTTTATATTCCATTGGAATTATTCTTTCCACTATTCCATATTGTTCTTTTTGCTTTTTTGATATTAGAAAGGCATTCGCAAATGCAACACACAAAAGAGGAGTGGATTTTTTAATTTATTCGTTAAAATTTATAGCAGGGGTAGCCGCTGTTTTTACAATTACCACTAATATTAGTAGTATTCATAATAACCTATTTACAAATGAACATTTGTTAGAAGAATATTATGATGCAAATTATTTTACCGTAAAGACTACTGATTTTAATGCTGAAAAAGAAGAAGCTTTTTGGAATAAACTATACAAGAATGAATATAACACATTAAAGCCTGTAATATGCTTGAATATTTTAAATGATAAAAATGATGTGATATATGTAAATAATCATGCAAAAGATATGTTACAAGGTTTTACGAAGCAGATAAATGCAGTAGAGAATGAATCTTCTGATTTGATTATTTTCATTCCAAAGAATAGATATTTTGCTAAAAACAAGCAATTAGCCTATGACTCCTTGAGCCATGTTTTAAATCATGATAATTTACAACAATTAAATATTCAGTACATAGAGTATAGCGAAACAGAATACTTTTCCTATTTAGATACAAGTAGAATAAATGGTATCGAAAAAAGCAAAAATCCGATAATTATTTATCAGGCAAACAAAGATTTAGCAGTCAATGGTGGGTATCTTGAAAGCTATAAAGCAGGAGCAGTTTTATTTCAATGTGATGAAAAACAGCTAAGAAATATCAGCAAAAAGTATGAAGATATGCTTGGAAATTATCAGCTAGTAATTACAAACGTACATGAACAGTATTTATATAATCACACATTTTTAATAAAACTCGTGGGATTTTTAAGTTCTCTTTGTACGATTGTATTGCTTTTAAATATTATGATTATTGTTACAGTAAGTAGACTAGAGTTCCGAGAAAATGCAATGAAAATTTCCTTGATGAAAATCTTTGGATATAGTTTATTTGAACGGCACAAAACACTTCTTAAAATGATTGTAGTGGAAAATTTTGTGATATTAGTAGGTATGCTTATCTATTCTTTATTATCGGTACAGACTGAAGTAGGAATTAGCATTCTTGTTAGTTCATTTATGGCACTAATAGAATTTACAATTATTTTCTTTAATATCACAATTGTTGAAAAAACAAACATACCGAAATCATTAAAAGGAGGTTGCTTATGATAACAATTGAAAATCTATGCAAAGCATATAATGATAAAATTTTGTTCAAAAATTTTCATTTGGAAATTCCAGATAGCCGTTTTTTGGTAATTAGTGGCGAAAGTGGATGCGGAAAAAGTACTTTACTTAATATGATTGGAGGTATTGAAACTCCTGACAAAGGTTCTATTATTGTGAATGGTTTTGATGTGGCAAAAAAAGGAAAAAAGCAGAAATATTTCAAAGAAGTTGTTGGATTTTTATTTCAAAATTTTGCCCTTTTGGAAAACAAAACAGTAAAAGAAAATCTAGAAATAATAAAAAAATCAGGTAGAACGGATATTTCAATAAATGAAGCTCTTGAAAAAGTTGGTTTACAGAAAGTAATTAACAAAAAAGTCTATCAATTATCTGGTGGCGAACAGCAGAGAGTTGCGTTAGCTCGTTTAATGCTAAAGAAATGTTCGATTGTATTAGCAGACGAACCAACTGGTTCCTTAGACAAAAAAAATAGTGAGATTGTTATGAATATATTGCATGAGTTAAGTGAACAGGGAAAAACAGTTATTGTTGTAACTCATAGTGAAGAAATTGTAGCACAAGAAAAGCATGTTCTATATTTATAATTACCCATAATAGAAGAATATGTTCTTTCGGGAGACACCTCCTCTAAGAACATATTCTTTTGGTTAAAATTGATTATAAAGATACTTTTATTTCAGTATATTCGCTATATTGATGGGATATATATTTGCATATTATTTATATGGATAAGGATTATAACTCTAGTGAGTCTTCTGCATCTACCCACATCTGTAAATTACCCTCAAGATATAATCTTGCATATTCCAAAGGCTCATCCACAGCCAATGAAGTAAGCGCACATTCTGATCCATATGTGGTTTTTAAATTTTTTTCAGCTTCCCAGCAATCAATGCGAAGCATATATCCGGCACTTGTGTAAACATCAATACTATCGTGATTTATGTTGTATTCTGCATAAATTGTTCTCATCGTATCTTATCTCCATTTTCTTTTAATAATCAGTTATAGAGTTAAATATCGAAAACATTTCAATCAGTTCACCATGTCGTTATTGTTATACTGTGTTATGAAATTTTCTTTCCCTTATTTTTTCCCATATTAAGGTTCATGAAAACCAATGTGAGAATATAACACAAGGGAAAGAGTAAGGGAAAGCTCACTTGCTACAAACTTAGTATTTTCAAGGGTTTGCGAAGAATTTGATAATTAAATATAACAGTTATTAAATTTCCTAAAATATGTGAAATATCAACTGGAATTAGTCAAGCTTCTTTGGCAATTTGCTTTCTTCAACCAGTACTGCTTCAAGGTCAATTGAGGTCCAATATGAACCAATATCATAAAAAAAGACAGCACCAATCAATGGCACTGCCTCTTTTCTTACTTCTTAATTATTTCATTTTAATTTCAGATATTTATTCTTCCTCAGAACCACTCTTTTTTCTTACATAGAATACGGCTCCAAAAACAATCAGTATAATACAGATACCTATAATAATGATTATCGTATTATTCCATGCATATTTTGAAGTGCTGTCATCTGTCTTAGGTGCAGGAATGCTTTCATCAGATTTGTTGTCTGCCTGAGCGTTATCACTCATAATCCTGGCATCAACAACAATCGTGTAATCTGATGCATGGGTAAATACAAGTTCCACATTTCCATCCGGATCAATCTGTCCGGCGCTGATAAATTCCAGTTCTCCGGTCTGTTCATTGTAGTAGAACAGGTTCGCATACAGTCCTGCATTCTTTGATTCCATGTTGACGGTCAGTGTGGCTGTAAATCCAAACTCTCCGTCATAAGCAAGAGTCAGATTCAAGGAAGAATGTTCCCCGGTCACGTTATTGATCACATCCACAGGAATGGATTTTCCGGCGTCGGCTCCGACTGTCACATCAAAATCAATATCTCCAGCTGCATCAGTAATATCCTTTCCATAAATCTTCCAGGAAAGACCATTTCCCATATCCAGAACAAGTGTTGTATCTTTGCCCTTGATACTGTCAATTATATCTTTCGGTACTACCGTCGTTCCATTCATGACAACTGTTACTGTATCGCCTGACTTAGCTTCTTCAAGCTGTGGCTTGATAACATCCCAGCCTTCCTTGCCACTGTCGTCCTTGATGTATGGCTTAATTGAATCTTCTTTTTCCTTACCATTATCCGTATCAGGCTGTGGCTTCTGATTCTGATTACCATTGTCTGTGCCAGACTGCGGTTTCTGGTTTTGGCTGCCATTATCCTTGTTGCTGTCATCGGACTTAATCTTAGCGATCGGCTGTGTGTAACTGTGTCCGCACTTGGAGCAGGTGTAGGTCATGATGCCTTCCTCTGTTGTCGTTGCAGCCTTCGTCACTTTTGATACATAGCTGTGTCCTGTTGCCGGAATATTCTCCGTGTAGCTGTTTCCACAAGAACAGGTATACGTCCTTACCCCTGCCTCTGTACAGGTTGCTTCCTTCGTAATGCTTCCCGTATAGTTGTGAGTGTGCTTTTCCTCCGGCAGCTTCGCAATGCTCTCTGTGTAGCTGCTGTTGCATCTGGTGCAGGTGTAGGTTCTGATGCCTTCCTCGGTTGTCGTTGGCTGCTTTGTCACGGTTGCTTTATAATCATGTCCCAATGCTGCCAGCTCTTTTCCGGTACTCAGAAGTTTATCACAGTCCGTACAATAGGTATCTCCTGCGTATCCGGTCTGCGTACAGGTTGCTTCCTTTCGGTTCTTCACGGTTGTATGCACATGGTTCGTGGCATCCACTTCACCAAAGGTTTCACTACAAACACTGCATACTGCTTTTGATACACAGGTAGCCGGTGTTCCGACCTTGTGCGGTTTTTTCTCGATTGTTGTACCAGCGGCAAGCTTTTCACCACAATCCTTACAGTAAGTATCTCCGGTATAGCCCTTCTCTTTGCAGGTTGCTTCCCGCTGATTCCGTATTTCAGTATGTGTGTGATCACATTCGCTTCTTGTAATCGTAATGCTTACACTTTCTGTCTCGTAGTTGCCCTTGTCAGTTCCTGTATAAATTGCATTCGCTGTCACTGCCACACCATCTGCAAGTGCCGTGTCCTTATCAGCCTCCTGCCAGTTCCATCCATCCGGAAGCGTAATATCGCCAACCTTCTTTGTGCTGTGCGCCGGAGCCATTGTAGTTTCCGGCATATTCGGAGCTTTCGCTGCCTTGTTGACCGTAAGACTGAGTTTTATACCAACAGCATTGTAATTAGCTGTATCTGATGGTGTAAATGTCACATCATACTCTGTCTTTCCGCTGTCTGCTGCTGTAGGCTTGATACTGCTGTTCTTCCATGCAAATGCTCCTGTGATTTCAGTTCCATCTGCTGTCTGATAAGCCGCTTTTCCTCCGGTCAGGGTACTGTCTGAAAGTTTCTGTCCGTAGGTAAGTGCGCCTGCTGTCGGCTTCTGTGCAATTATCGGTGTTGCTTTAGTTACTTTAACTGTTATTGTTCTTGTTACTGTATTGTAGTTGTCAGCGTCATCAGGTGTGAATACTGCCTGATAGCCTTTATTATTTACAGTCGGAATGATATTCTTTCCTGTAAAGCTCCATGTTCCGGCAAGTGAATTGCCATCTGCCCCGGTCACACTGCCGCCTGTCATATCTGAATCAGCTAGTGCAACAGCAGGATTGTATACACGCTCTGCTACAGTTGGAACTGTTACTACTGCCGGTGTTGCCCTGGCTACTGTAATAGCCGCTGTTCCGGTAAGGTCCTCGTAATATTTGCTGTCATCAGGCTTGAATACCCAGCCCGCCTGTGTCGTTCCTGCAGTCGGTATGCAATCCGGATCAGCCCATTTGAGTGTTCCCTTTACTTCGGTGTCTGTATCTGCTTCCACAAAGGTAACATCACTAAATCCAAGCTTAGAAAGCTTGTCTCCATATGTAAGTGCATTGCTTCCATTTACAGATACCGTATTTCCGCTCTTTAATGTAACAAGCTTCTTATCCGTAATCTTGATTGTCATAGTATATACAGCATCTTCGTAATTTAGCATAGAAGCTGTCACTGTGATTGTAGCTGTAGCTCCAACCTGAGATTCATCTGCCTCTTTCACTTTATAGGTCAGTTTTCCGTCTTGATCTACTGCTACATCACTCAAAAGCTGCTCGTTATACGTATTTGTTAATGCGTATGCTGTAGTTCCCCTATCTGTCGGGAGCTTTCCTGCAATATCCACACTAATTGCCTTGTCATCTGAACCGGCTACATACGAATAACTCTTTTCCTCATCACCAATGTTCGGTGAAGCTGCTTTGTTAATTGTAAATACGACCGGATCACTTGCAAGTCCTGCATAGTTCTCTGTCTCTGCAATATAAGCCTTTACGGCATAGATTCCTGCATTTACAGGTATGGCATCTGTATATGCAGATTCATCCGAAGGTGCCCTATATGCAGTACCATCTGAAGCTGCTGTTGCATACTTATAAGTTACTGTACCGAATTTTGCTGTTGCATTTGGTTCTGGTGTCTCATCCTTCGCATAAGTATAATCAGAACAGCTAAGTTCTGTAGTAAAACTATTTGCTGCCTGTTTTACTGTCAGAATACCACTCTTGCCATCTGAACCGTTTCCGATAAAGGATACTTCATAATTGGCACTATCTGATGAGCCTGTAATTGCATAGGTTCCAACATCTGAATTGTCTTTCGCAGTAGTTGATAAGCTGATGACAAGTGCTTCTTCGGTATCATCTGCTACCAAAACATTGTCCTGGTAGGCATCACCTGAGGCAAGACTCCATGTAAGTGCAGGGTTTGTCTCTCCATAGAATTTTTCTTTATCAGCAATCACTACGGTAATCTGCTTCTTGGAAACTTCCGGTATCACTTCACAGGTTACAGAATCATAAGTATCTGCATCACTTCCTGTAGGTGTAAAGACAAGCGTGTATTTCTCACTTGTACCGACTGTCGGAAGCTTATCTGCATCCTCAGATGCCAGAGTCCATGTACCCTCAATCTTCGTGTCACTGTTTAGTCCTGCTGTCACAACTGCCTTTGTCATATCTGCCTTTGCAAACATGGCAGATACCGTATTACCATAAGTACCGGAAAGAACCGGTGCAGTCTTTACATACGGAGTCGTCTTTGTAGTGGTAAATTCAATAGCAGGCTTTGTTAATGCCGTTATATTGCCTGCCTTGTCAATGGCTGCTATCCAGACTGCAGTTTTCTTACTTGGATACAATGAAAAATAAACGTCCGGCTTTCCAAAATTACCTATTTCAATTTTATTATCACCTTTTGTTCCTGTCGTTTTGAAGATTGAAGGTGTCCAACTCGCAACAAAGTTTTGGTTAGCATTACTATACTTAAGTCCCTCCGTACGAACTTCCCATTGTCCACAATAAAGATTTTCGTCCGGTTTAAAATTCCACCCATTGCGGGGCGCCCATTTTCCATCGTTTTCGACAGCGAACTGTGGGTACTTTGGCTCACCTTTCATATAATTTTCAATATCTCTTTTGCAGTCGTCGTAGGTGTAGCCAGTAACCCCGTCAAATACTCCTTCGGATACAAAGAACCACATCAGCGTTGCATCCTCGCTTAAATTAACCTTGAGTATCGCCTCTGTATCCTTCAGAGTACCGTCTTCTTTTTTCGGGTCAGCTATTTTTACTACAGGAGCCTGTGCATCCACTACAATGCCATCGGTACAGATATAATCACTCTGATTTCCCGCACCATCCACTGCATAGGCATAGACCACGTAATTTCCTTCGCTGCTCAGGCTGCCCGAAATGGTTGCGCCGTCTGATGATGTAAGAATAGTGCCTGTTCCTGCGGCTGCTTCCGAAAACTTACCGCCTGCTGCCAGCGCATCCAGTTCATCCTTTGTCTTTACTGATGCCAACGCCGTATCTGAAACCTTCTCAACATAATAGTAATACCTGGAAATGCCGCTGACCTCAGCCACATCGGCTTTCTTATCATTTGCCTGTATCTTAATATCCAGTGTTGCATCATTATAAAGATAGCCAAAGCTGATGGTGTTCAAAAGCGACCGGAACCAGTTTTCCTTAATCTGGATACCATAACCATCCGCCACGCCATCCTTATCTGCCCAGGTCGGTGCGCTCTTATCAATGCAGATGGTTACCTCCACCGGCTCGGAAAGACAGCCCTTTGCCGTATCCTTTCCATAGAGCGTTACCGTATTTTTACCCTCCTGCGTGAAGGTATAGCCCGGATTTTCGCCTGCAACCGCCGCCTCAAGACTTTCATAAATCTCCACGCTGCCGTTTAGACAGGAATCTGAAGCAGCAGCTTTACTGTTTCTGTATAAAATCTGAGATGCGTCATTTTGGTTATCAATCGCAAAGCTTACAGGCACATCCGCCCTGTACCATTTATCAGTGCCAGAAACTAAAGTCTGCGCCAGCGTAAAGGCATACGGAATCTCAAAGCGTATCGCCGCATTTCCCGTATAATTGCCCTTGCCGGTAAGGTTAAGCTTTGCCGGCTTTGCATCTGTAGTGGGTCCGGTCGTGTCTTCCTCCGTTACCGTAAAGTCTGTGTCCTTTACCAGAACATAGCTGCCGCCATCCGCACCTGTAACGCCGCTGTCTGTCAGGATCTTTTTAAGGTCTGCAGCTTCCCAGTCAAGGTCATCAAAAGAATACGGCTTTCCGGTGTAGTAAGCACAGCCACTAAGCGAGGTAGAAGGAATTGATAACTTACTTAAATCTCTCGGCGTAATCTCCGCTGTCAGCGACATCTCAACAGACGGACAACTATTATTTTCCGCCATGACCATAATCGTAAAAGGATAGCTGCCTGCATTGGTAACCGTATAGGTATTTGCGTCCTCATACGCCTTTCCATCTGCTCCTTTGCAAGTTATTTGCAGCGGAAATGTATCCATATACTCACTGTCAAATCCATCCGTTGCAAGCTTCTTACCCAGACAGGGCGCAATATAGCCGTCTGTTACCGGAATATGTGCATTCGCATCATACTTATCCGCTTTAAGCGTTACGCTTATCGCATCACTGTCAGCCAATGCCGTATGCGCCTTTCCATCATACTCTGTCGTAGCTGCCGTAGCGCCTGCTACCTGCATCTCACCCTGTCCGATTGCAAACTTAAATGCAACCGTACCATAGTAAGCGCCGCGTCCGGTAATTATCGCTGTAGGCGCATCAGTTGACTCTTTATTTTCATTACATTTAATGTTGTTTTCATAGACTACCGTATAATCTGCTTTTGTAATGTCTGCATTGGCAGAGTCTGTGGAGTTCTGTGCCAGCTCTTTTCCAGATTTGTATTCTGGTCCGGTAAGCTTTACATCTCCATTTTCAGTTTTCAGTGTAATACCCGTCATTACCTGCGGATAGCCATCGTAAATACGTCCCTCCAGACCCTCAATTATCAGTCTGCTTTTCTTATAGGCTTCCGCAAGGTCAGTCCTTTTACAGTTGCTGCAATAGCCATAGTCATCCTTCGTATGTGCCTTAAGGGTTACCTTGGAAGACGGCATCGTGAAGGAAAGGTCTGTCGTATCTATCGTTACTGCTTTGCCACCATAAGGCTCATAAGAGCAGACCTCGCCCGTGACCTTAATTTTCTGGTCCGTCGTACCTCCATTGCTGTACAGTCCGTAGGTTGCACCGTCCCTCTGCGTGACATTTGTGTCATTTTCTTTGTCTGTGGGCAGAGTGATACCACCAAGCTCTATCGGAAACCATACCTTAAATGCGCTGGCTCCTTGCTCTATTCTGCTGGCAATATCGCCAGCAGAGTCATGATTGCAGTAGATGCTGGCATTCAGATTACTTTCATCTCCTGTAAACGTATCAGGTATTTTTGCTCCCTTCTCTATAACTATCTCAGCCTTGCCAGAAGGAACCGTTACATCCTTTAGTCCAGCTACACCCTCGCCCAGCCGCAGTACAGCGGCATCCTGCGCCTGTGTACCTTTCGTATTACCAAGAAAGGCTATGTTTCCAACCACGTTTATATTTTCTATGGTAACATCCTGCTCCCCTGTCTTAAACAGGCTGTTTACCCTACCCGTCAAGGTATGTGGCTCATTACCCTCTGAACGCAGCGTTATCTCAGCTGGGAGATACGCTTTATTAGCCAACGCATGACCCCTAGTAGCTTCTGCATCCTTCAGCAGCAGAATTTCCAGCTTCTTCCACGTCGTATATTCCTGCAGATTGTTCAAATTCGATTCCGTAGCTTCCAGACAACTCATAGCAGCATCCCATGTCAGAAAGTACTTTGTTTTTGTCTTACCGTCATTTTTCTCTATCTGAAACTTTACAACAGCCAAAGATACATCCTCCGGTGTATCAGCGGGAAGTACCTTTACATTGTTCAGCGTTTTTTCCGTTCTGCTTATATCGGTCTTAATACCAGATGAATAAAAGGCATAACCATCTGCCAGTGTATCCTCGATAGCATAGCGCTGTTCTTCATCAAGCAAATCGTCATTGCTTCCAGGAAAAGCATCCAGAGTAATTATCTCATACTCACCACCTGAAAGCGTTACTTCTGCACGCAGCTTGATACTGTGGTCTATCTGCAAAGTCTCTATCTTTGTATCAGCTCCGGATACGCTAAGAGCCGCACCGCCGCATACTCGAACCTCACCTCCATCATACGCACCTCCGGTAATTGTACAGGAAATGCCTGTATTGTCGCTATTAGCATTTCCAATATAAATACTTTGGATGTAATGACCGCCTTTTAATTCTCCAGTCGCACCGCCGGAAAATTTCAAGTTCCTCTCATAATTGCCATTCTCTACCGTAAGCTTTGCTTTGTTCTGAATAAAAATTGGGGCGTTCAGTGTTCCATTCTGTCCCGTGCCTGCGTCTTTAAAGACTGCCTTCACACCTTCGCCAATGATATAAAGACCATTTCCTGTAACGGTACAGCCATTGAGGTCCATACAAAAGCTGACATTTTTTGTACCCCCATCTATTTTCCACTCGCTTCCTGTCTCAGAAATATTTTTCAGGATTTTCAACGTAATTTCAAGGTCTGCATCCGCATCAGCAGCATTTACTGTAGCTTTAACTGCATCGAATGCTTTCGTAAGTGTTGCATAACGTGTTGTATTCCCACCTACCGTAACTTCCGCAACACCTTCTTCTACCGTAAAGACAGCCTTTTGGGAGGTCGCCGAATATTTACCGCAGGTCGCTACACAGTAGTATTGATAGGTGCCTGCCGAAAGTCCTGTAGGAATCCTGTAGGTCGCAGTTTTTGCACCCTGCCCCGTTTGTTCTACTTGGGTTTTTGTTGTTCCATTTATTGTTTCATCGGCATACCACTGATAGGAGATACTGTCACTGCCAGCACTGCCAGATACTGCTTCTACGGTTAGCTCAGGCGCCTCAGCAGCGGTATAGTTTTCCATCACAATTTCCGCTCCGCTGACAATCGTTGGATGCGTCGTGAAATAGAGCGGACTTTTAACAGCCATTACCTTTTTCCCTTTTTCTGTCCACCTGGCTGTTAGGTCTGCATAGGTACCACCATCATACTGTAAGGTATAGCCGACCTTCAGAAGGTCCTGCAGGGTTTTGTTAGAACCATTAGCTTCAATCGCACAGCCTGAAGCAGGGGTAAAGGTTCCCCCTGCAATCTGGCTGTTGTCGGGCAGAAAAAGACGTCCATTAAAGGTTCCACCCTCAATGACTACGGCTACCTTACCACTGGTATTCATTATAGTACCGCTGCCAGCATTCGCCGTTAAGGCAGCGCCTTTTTTAACTGTAATTTTAACGTTATAATTACCCGTGACTTTGACACAGTAACCCCCACTGTTCTCATTTTTAATAACTGCGCCTTCGCTAATAATACAGTCGGAGCAGCTGTCCGTAAACATAATGGTGCCATAGCCAGACCCAACATTTCCGGTTACCTCCGTATTGGTAATTGTACAGGCTTTACCTTTATCAATAGTAATGGTACCTACCTGATCACCACTACTTCCACTAATACTTGCATTGTCAATGGTACAGGTCACACCTCCCCACATCGCAACTGTGGAACCCTTTCCAGCATTTTTGATTGTGACACGCTCAATTTTCAGTATTGAATCATAATCTGCAGTTACCAGTCCATCCCCTTTAAATTTATTGCCATAGTCATAGTTGCCTGTAATTGTTCCCTTATTCGAGCCGGATGAGGTAATTGTTATATTTACTCTTTTAAAATATAAACGTGCATTGCCCCCCTGTAGTGTCAATGTATGGCCATCCAAATCCAGCTCTATCTCTTTTGCCAAACCGGTACCAATGGTAAGCGCACTTGTTATGGAGGCATCATCATTCAACAGTTTAATGGAAACTTTTTCCAGGTTTGCGCTTCCATGCCCGCCAATCCATGTTGCAAGGTCCTGAGCGGTATAAGGGGCTTTCGTTCCGTCAGCATTCGTTTCTGTTATCTGGACTGTACCACTCCCAGCCAGCAGCGCAATCCCATACTCGCCTACGAGCACATAGATGGTCGGAAGCTCCACGTCTTTACCCAATATGAGCTGGTTGCCGTCTCCATCCTCATCCGGCAGTACCGGCGTATAGGCATAGCAGAAGCCGTTTGACGCTTCACTGCTGTCAAATTCTTCTGCGTCGCTCTCTTCCACATTCAGCTCCCACTTGATGTTTTCCTGGATTTTCTCCGTCGTTGTCTCTGTCTCAGAGGAAGCTGCTGCGTCAGAACTGCCTGTCGTCTTTACACTGTCCGCATTATCGGATGTAGATGCTGTGTCGATTTTCTTTGCATTGTCTGCACCATCGGATGTGGATGCTGTGTCAGAGGCATCGTCCTTCTCTGCCGCGTGTACTATGAGTTTATGCGGCAGAAGGGCATCCGCCATCTGTCCAATAAGCGCACCAAAAGCAGAGGGTAGGTCGGCACGTGCCTGTGTATCCTCTGTATCAGAGCTGCTAGAGCCATTTGGGTTGTTTGATTTGTCAGAATTTCCAGAATCCGTTGATGTATCCGAATCCTTTGTATCTGCATTTCCATTGTCAGAAGTACCAGACTTATCGGAAGCATCCGCATTGCCGGAATCGCCATCCTTTTCATCTGAGGATTCTGTATCCTTCTTATCATCAGAGGACTCAGTATCTCCATTACTGTCATCCTTCTGCGCATCGTCCTTCTCTGTATCTCCCGTCTCGGAAGCATCTTCTTCATCGTCGGCTTCCTTTTCATCCGCATGCGTGGTCTTTTCTACCGTAACGGTCAGGCTGGTCGGAAACTTGATGTCGCTCTCAAGCGCACCGATGGGCAGGGTCTGCTCTGTGATGTCCTTTGAAAGCTCCTCAAAGGAAACAATAGTCGTTTTACCTGTCTCACTTTCATCGGTTTTTGCAGAAACCGAGAGTGCGGACAGGTCTACAGTATTGGCAACCATCGCAACGGTCAAGCCCATCACAAGTATGCGCTTACGCAGCTCCCTCCACCTGATTTTTTCATGTGTCTGCTGCCAATCCTTCTCTGGCATGGTGTTTTTCTTTTTCATGTAAACTCCTATCTTTTACCATAATCTCTCGGAATCTCTAAGCCAGTAAATACAAGGCTTTCAAATTCCTTTTTTATTAAAATCCCCCACTTTTTGCCCAAAACACTTGACAACTTCATCGAAAAATGCGGCGCTCCGCGCCTATTGATTAATAAGAACCGTCGCTTGCGGCGGCAGATATTTTTCGATTGGAGGCGATTTTTATGTTACCTGTTAACTGTGGCAGTCATACTGACTACCAAAATTTTATTGTTACTAATCTTCGTAAATATTATCCTAATCCAAATGCTCTTGCTCGTTCCACCTGGGATATCATTGAGCGGTTTTGGAATCTCGATCTATCTTTTACCGATACTCTTATGACTGATAAATATTCGAAATTCGGACCAGCCCCACGAACTCCTTCTTGCATGCAACGTTCTTACCTTCTTTCCATTGACTTTAAAGTTACTTCATTAACGGAGTGGGCTGCTCAACTTAAAATGAATCCTCTTTACGCCATCCTCAGTGGATTTGAACCTGGTAATACTCCCGGCGTTGGCACTTTTTATGATTTTATAAACCGCTTATGGAACTCTGATGATGATCATATGTCACCTCATATCCATCCTCTGGCTTCTCATAAGTAATTCCTTCTCTGGCAAGTGCCAGGATTCCCTCTTTATCTCTGCTTGTAGCTAATCTGAGAAATAAAGCGGAATCCATCTGTCGTCTGAGCGTTCTTACATCCCACTTTTCTTTATAACATTCTTTTTCGTAAAAACTTCTTTCTAATTCATCATCAATCTTTATCAGCTCACAAATATGCGACCATGTCAATTTGTCAGACAGTGTCTGACAAATTCAATTTCCATTTTTATGTATTACGTTGTCTCCGTTTCTCTTTAGCTTTTTCCAAATCGCTCTATCACTATATTTCCCTTGAACTAATATTATATTTCATATTTGCATAAAAAGAAAGTAACTGTTCAGAACCAATGTCACTTAGTTAAGCTTTTTACAAATTAATGGATTTGTGTGCATCTAGCGTGAAAAGGATGTGGTAAACAAAAAAAGATTAAAACCATCTTCATTCAAAAAAGATTTTCATTGCGATAGAAAAGTTGACTTGGTACTCATATTTGCGATTCCTGCTTTTTACCGGTACATGTAAAATAATTATGGAACAGAAATTGTACAAAATGAGCTTGCTCCACAGTTCAAATGCAACATACTCTGTTTTTTTAGAGTGTAAATTAGTAGCTCCAATGGTATGCTTTAGGTCGCGAAAAGAAGTTTCGATGCCCCAGCGGAGATTGTAACAGTATTTTATATCGTCCGGTGTAAAGTCTTCTTCGGAAAGTGTAGTGATGATATTTTCAAAAACACCAACGGATACTTCAACGCGGACGATTCTTAGTTTCAGCAGATATTCATCGGAAATATCAGTTGGATTAAGATAGTCGAAAGCTATGTTTTTACAAATATAGTGGTATTGTGATTCTTTTTCGGGATGTTTATGTTTCTTTTTTGATTGTGTTCTGGTCAAAATCAGTTCGACGGTTGTATCCAGTTTATCTAGAAGAATCTCGACACCAAGAAAACGCTGTACATTCAAATCCTTGGCACGAATCAAAAAATCAACTTTATTTTCGATTGCATGGGCAAAAACGTTGTAGCTGGAAAATCCTCTGTCAGCGATGAAAATCGGCAAACCTCCATAGGCATACCGAACCATAAGATTGCAAATAGCCTGAAACTCATTTTTTAGACGTCCGTGCTGATTTTCCGCGAAATTTATCTAAAAGAAATTTAAGGTTGAATTCCTTCAAAAGATGGCGGAACGCAGAAATAGAAAGTTTGGAACGTTGTTGATAAAAAGCGGAGCCAGTAGGAACTGAAGAATCATAGTCAAAAAAATTGAGAAGTTCATGATTTAAACTGCCACTTTCCATGGAAATGATGAGTTGCATCATTTCCTGAAAATCAAGTTTGCGTTTACGAATAAAATCCTTGTTTGGATTTTTTACAAAAGAAGAAAGTGAGCGGGACATCTCATCAATAATGTCCAAAAGTGTAGTTTTGACAATTTCAGGAAATGTCATAGGTAAACCTCCTTGAATCAGAATGAAATATAGTTCTAATTCAAGGGCCGCTCTCGTTACCTTAAAAATATATCAGCAACGAGAGCGGTCGCACATTTTGATTGATGTGTCAACTATAATTTATAAATTTTTGTTAGAGGTTTGCCTCATAGTGAACCAATAAGCTTAACTAAGTGACATTGGTTTTGAATCGTGAGATTACTTACGAGGTTGATAATATTTCTATTATCCTGCCAAATGAAACGAGTTGTCTTCAGATTGAAGATAAAAAGGATTACTGTACGTTAATGACCTGTACGCCATACGGAATTAATACACATCGTCTGCTTGTGAGGGGGCATTGTACTGGAACCGGGGAACCGCAGCATATTCATGTTACGGCGGAGGCATTCCAGATAGACTCGACGATTACGGCATCTGTTATTGGGATTCTTCTTCTTATTCTTCTTTTGATTCGTGTTCTTATATGCACACGAAAAAAAGGAAGAGAAGGCAGGTATTCAAGGTATGATCAGGCCTTGCTCTATATGAAGAAAACAGATATTCTAAAGAATAATAAAAGGGATAATAATACTAAGAACTAAAGTAAACTTATAATTAAAAAATAGCCATAACAGGCAAGGTTATCATCAACGTTGCCTGTTATGGCTATTTTT
>ERZ827363.2189-NODE-2189-length-17349-cov-3.894703_pt1 | contig 17349 bp, 2 predicted proteins | sample MGYA00519776_ERZ827363 | MGnify/ENA primary metagenome ERZ827363 (study PRJEB31778, sample SAMEA3449288) | human gut metagenome | biome: human gut; feature: human-associated habitat; material: faeces | place: United Kingdom | collected 2010/2012 ...
AACTTGATTCTACTAAGATCAAAGCTTACGATTCAGTAACAGGCGCAGAAGTAACAGATAAATTCGATATCACTGTGAACAACGGTGTGATCACTGCAACCCTTAAAGATGGCTTCACTAAGTCACTTGGCGATGCGGAAAACACACAAGTCATTGACACAACTAAATTCGAATTCGGACGTTACTACAAGTTTGATATTCCAGCAACAGTTAAAGCTGATGTACCTGGTGGTTCAGACATCGAAAATACTGCGGCTCAAGTTGTTAACTACTACAACCCAGTAAGCAAGACTGTTGAAAAACCAAACAAACCAACTGAAAAACGTGTAAACAACGTTCCAGTTGAAGTAGAATTCAACTTCACTAAACGTTTGGAAGGTCGTGAACTTAAAGCAAACGAATTCAGCTTCCAATTGAAGGATGAAGCAGGAAATGTCATCGAAACTGTTAAGAACGATGCCAAAGGTAACGTTAAGTTCAAAGCTATTGAGTACAAGAAAGGCCAAGAAGGTACTTACAAGTACACAGTAGAAGAAGTTAAAGGTACTGATGGCACAGTTCAATACGACGGTATGAAAGCTGTTGTTACAGTTGAAGTTAAACATGATGGAACAGCTAAAGCACTTATCACTAACGTGACAGATGCAGCTGATAAAGAGTTCAACAACAAAGTAACTCCTCCAGATACTCCAGACTTCAACCCAGAGAAATACATCCTTAACGAATCTAAATTCGATCTTACAGGAGTTAAACTTCTCGACGATGATAGCGAATTGAAAGATAAGGTTGCAGATACTAACACAAATCCTTACGCTGATAAGACTGATAACAACGAAGCTCAAAATATCAATACTAAGACACTCAAGAAAGGTGATAAAGTATACTACCAAGTATGGTTGGATACAACTAAATTCACTGACGCTCACAATATCCAATCTGTAGGTGTTACAGATAAATATGACAGCGAAAACTTGAACATCAATGTTGCTGATATTAAAGCATACGACTCTGTAACAGGAGAAGATGTGACAGCTAAGTTCGATATCCAAATCGTTGACGGTGTGATTACTGCAACATCTAAAGCTGACCTTACTAAGTCACTTGGCGATGCAGAAAACACACAAGTGATCGATACTGCCAAATTGGCATTCGGACGCTACTACAAGTTCGATATTCCTGCAACTATCAAAGGCACTGCCAAAGATGGTGTAGATATCGAAAATACTGCGTCACAAATCGTTCACCAATACGACCCAACTAAGAAATCTGTTGAAAAACCAGAAAAACCAACAGAAAAACGTGTAGTCAATATCCCAACTAAGGTTGAGTTTGAATTCACTAAGAAACTTGAAGGTCGTGAACTTAAACCTGGTGAGTTTAGCTTCGTACTTAAAGATAGCAAGGGTGATGTGATCGAAACTGTAAGCAATGATGCTAACGGTAAGATCAAGTTCTCAGCTCTTGAGTACAAACGTGGTGAAGAAGGTACTCACGTCTACACAGTAGAAGAAGTACAAGGTAACGATGCAACTGTTGCCTACGATAAGATGGTAGCTACAGTCGTTGTTTCAGTAACTAAAGACGGTAAAGTCTTGACAGTAACTTCTCAATTACCAGAAGATACTGAGTTCAACAACACTGTTATCCCACCAAATACACCACCAACAACTCCACCAAACACACCTCCTACTACACCACCAACTACGCCTCCAACACCACCGACTCCTCCAACTCCAGTGGTTCCACCAGTGACACCACCAACTACACCAGAAGCTCCTAAAGGACCAGCACTCCCTGAAACAGGTGATGATGCGTCTATGGCAGCTATGGCTCTCGGAGGAATCCTTGCGGCAGCTGGACTCGGTTTGGCAGGAAAACGCAAAAAAGAAGACTAAGATAGTTCATAGGTTAAATCCCTCAACATAGTTAGTTAGACTATTTCAGTTTTCGAAAAAGAGACTCATCCCGATAGGGGTGGGTCTCTTTTGTGTCTAAAAATAATCTGACAAATATATTTATCTGATTATTAAAGTAATTGTAGTAATAAGTGTGAGTAAGCTTATAGTCTTTTGAAAAAATCACAGGAAATCTTATAAAGAGTATTTATAATGGGTTATAAAAATATTGTAATGGCTAAACTTATGTGAGTAGATATTTACATTAGAAAAGATTATAAAAAAAGAAAATAATAAAATAATGATATTTTATATTGAAATTTTACATTTTTTTGATAATATAATGGAAAGGGGATTAGAATAAATTTTTAGGAAGGGCAATTGGATAGTGAGAGATCCAATTGTTATGGAGAATTATGGGTAAAGATTTATTCAACGAGAAGAAAAGTCGTTTTTCTCTCCGCAAATTAAATATCGGAGTTTGTTCGGTATTGCTGGGAACACTTATTATGATTGGTGGGACTGCACAAGCGGATGAAAACACTGAAACAACAGCTGCACCGATTACACCAGTAGCTGAAGCGGGTGAAACGACGGCGTCATTGGTCGAGACTAGAACAGTTGCAGAGACAACGCCTGCAGCGACAAATCCTGTTGCCAGTGCCACAGCTTCAACAAGTGTTACAGCACCAGCTGCTGTTGAGACGCCTGCAACATCAACAGCGCCTGCAACAACTACGGAGAGCGCTTCATCACAAGCTGCATCAACATCGGACGCACCAGCAAGTACAACGCCTGCCCCTGCTTCTGAAACTGCACAAGCATCAACTTCAGAGGCAGCATCAACAACTAATTCTTCTGAAGCGGAAAAACCACGCGTTCGTTCACGTCGTGCGGTTCCTGCTGCAGCGTCTACATCTGCAACAGAAGCATCTACTAAGAATGTATCAACTTCGATTGAAGCTGGTGACGAGTATGTCACTATTCGTACAGATGCAGCTTCAACTGTTAAAGTAACGGTAGATGGTCAAGAAGTTTCAATTAACGGGGCAGATGGTGTTTACACCTTCAAACGTCCATCAGCAGGTGGTACTGTCGTAGCAACAGCTACGGATGCGTCTGGTAAAAATGCTACGAAACAGTTAATTGTCTCACCAAGTACTGTAAATGGTGTCATTAAACCTAGTGATTCATCACTTACAATTACTAATAAATTTGACACTACTGGTATCACAACTGATAAGGAATCTCCTTACGTTGTTAAGAATGCTGGTGTTGAGTTTAATAAAGTCAATGACGATGGTACCATCTCTCTTACTGGGACATCATGGACGCGTCTTGCGGGTGGATGGGCTAAGGATAAAGCTTTCCCTCTTGGAGCTCATATGATTTTGAACTTCCAAAATCCAACCTTCTATGAAAATATTGAAAAAATCACAATCAAACCAACTTACCAAGGTAAGGAAAAAACATTTACAGGTTACGAAAATGGTTCAGTTTGGTCTGTTCCAATTCAAAATGATACTGTAGCTTCTGGTGGTATTGGGGCAGCTTATGACCACCCAATTACTATTACCTTGAAAAATGGCAAGACCTTAAACGATCTTGGACTTGCAAACACACCATTGTCATTCTCATCTGCATGGATTACAGGTAAGGACTACGGTAGAGTAATTCCTAATAAACTGGTTCGTGAAAGTATTGACAACTCATGGTTTATTGCATCAGATAACGCTAAGAAAACTGCGTCTGATAATGGTTTGACCAACGCCTTTACAGGAACTCCTGGTAAGGGTGTGAATACACAACCAACTCTAAAAGTACTTCCACGTTTTACAAGCGATGGTAAGGCAGATTCAATTGAATTGGTTTATACCATGAAAGTATCTGCGGCTATGGGTGTTGTGAACTTAGGTTCAAATACCTTCCAATCTGTGCCTTATATCGAACAAGAATTGCCTAAGAGTCTCTTGCCATATCTTGATTTGAATGAAACTTATATTTACAAATCTGATGCGGATGGCTCTGCTGTAAGTGGTGTTCAAAAAACCAAGGTTGTCATGGATGCATCAGGGAAACTTGATACACGTAAGACAGATGCCATTAGTATTGCGACAAAATCTAACCCATCACAAAGTGATGTTGATAAGGTTCGTAATTATATCGACAAAAATATCTTAGGTACAGCCTCAGGGCAACTTGGTTCATATACCATTTCTTACAAGATTAAAGACACAGTTGATTCAGTTGAATTGGCTAAGAAATTGAATGCTGAAATCAAGAAAAATAACGGCATGCTTCTCTTTGAGCAATGGATGGAACGTGGTGTTAAACCAAACTTGAATGCTATCCAACGTAGCTGGAAAGGTAATACCGAAGGGGTTCATCAAGGGTCATATGCAAATGCCTTCCTTGATACTAACCTATTGATTGTTAATGCACCTAAGAATCAAACTTATGATGTGACTTACAGTAAATCAGTAGTCACTGCTGGAGACACAACTCAGCCACAAATTCCACTTGTACGTGATGTCGAAGGTAAGGAAGTATCTGTGCCTTCTGGTACAACTTTCAAAGCTGGCACACTTCCAGCTGGAATTGACTCTGTTTCTGTTGATGACAGTACAGGGGCTATCACAAGTAAGACTTCTGCCAATGCGACTCCTGGCTTGGTAAATGTGCCAATGCTTGTGACATATCCTGATGGAACAACTGAAACAGTCAATGTCCCAATTGAAATCAAGGCTAAACAAACAGATGCTGATAAGTATGAACCGACTGCTAAAGATCAAACAGTTAACATCGGCGAAACACCAGATGCTAAAGGTTCAATTGGCAACGTTTCCGACCTACCAAGCGGAACAACCTTTGAATACAAGACACCAGTTGATACAACAACAGCTGGTGAAAAAGACGCAACAGTAGTTGTAACTTACCCAGACGGATCTAAGGATGAAGTTCCAGTTAAGGTAACCGTTAAAGATCCACGTACCGATGCGGATAAGAACACCCCAACAGCTAAGGATCAAACGGTTAATATCGGAGAAACTCCAGATGCTAAAGGTTCAATTGGTAACGTTTCCGACCTACCAAGTGGAACTACATTTGAATACAAGACACCAGTCGATACCACAACTGCAGGTGACAAAGACGCAACAGTTGTCGTAACTTACCCAGATGGATCTAAAGATGAAGTTCCAGTTAAGGTAACAGTCAAAGATCCACGCACAGATGCAGATAAGAATACGCCAACTGCTAAAGATCAAACTGTTAACATTGGCGACACACCAGATGCCAAGAACTCAATTGGTAATGTTTCAGATCTTCCAAGTGGCACTACAGTTGAATACAAGACACCGGTTGATACAACCACAGAAGGTGAAAAAGACGCAACAGTCGTCGTAACTTACCCAGACGGTTCTAAGGATGAAGTTCCAGTAACTGTTAAGGTAGTAGATCCACGTACCGATGCGGATAAGAACACGCCAACACCTAAGGACCAAACAGTCAATGTAGGTGAAACTCCAAATCCTAAGAAATCAATTGGTAACGTCGGTGATCTTCCAAGTGGCACTACAGTTGAATACAAGACTCCAGTTGATACAACAACCCCAGGTGATAAGAGTACAACAGTCGTTGTGACTTACCCAGATGGTTCTAAAGATGAAGTTCCAGTTAAAGTAACTGTTAAAGATCCAAGCACAGATGCAGACAAGAACACACCAACTGCTAAAGATCAAACAGTGAACAAAGGTGAAACACCAGACGCTAAAGGATCAATTGGTAATGTATCAGACCTACCAAGCGGCACAACATTTGAGTACAAGACACCTGTTGATACAACAACACCAGGTGAGAAAGACGCAACAGTTGTCGTAACATACCCAGATGGATCTAAGGATGAAGTACCAGTTAAAGTAACTGTTAAAGATCCAAGCACAGATGCGGATAAGAACACGCCAGTAGCGAAAGTTCAAACTGTTAAAGTTGGTGACACACCAGATGCCAAGAACTCAATCGGTAATGTCTCAGATCTTCCAAGTGGTACTACATTTGAATATAAGACACCTGTAGATACAACAACAGAAGGTGAAAAATCAGCGACAGTTGTCGTAACTTATCCAGATGGTTCTAAAGATGAAGTCCCAGTTAAGGTTACTGTAGTCGCAAATCCAACTCAAGCTGACGTAAATACTCCTGTGGCTAAAGATCAAACGGTTAAACCGGGCGACCAACCAAATGCTAAGGATTCCATTGGCAACGTTGGAGATCTTCCAGAAGGTACTAAGTTCGAATACAAGACACCTGTTGACACAACAACAGAAGGCGAAAAAGACGCAACAGTTGTTGTCACTTACCCAGACGGTTCTAAAGACGAAGTTCCAGTTAAGGTAATCGTCAAAGATCCACGTACAGATGCCGATAAGAACGATCCAACTGCTAAAGATCAAACAGTTAAACCAGGCGACCAACCAAGCGCTAAGGATTCCATTGGCAACGTTGGTGACCTTCCAGAAGGCACTAAGTTCGAGTACAAGACACCAGTCGACACAACAACAGAAGGTGAAAAATCAGCGATTGTTGTCGTAACATACCCAGACGGTTCAAAAGACGAAGTTCCAGTTAAGGTTATCGTTAAAGATCCACGTACGGATGCGGATAAGAACGATCCAACTGCGAAGGATCAAACGGTAAAACCAGGCGATCAACCAAATGCTAAGGATTCCATTGGCAACGTTGGTGATCTTCCAGAAGGCACTAAGTTCGAGTACAAGACACCGGTTGACACAACAACAGAAGGTGAAAAATCAGCGACTGTTGTCGTAACATACCCAGACGGTTCTAAAGACGAAGTCCCAGTTAAGGTAACAGTGGTAGACCCACGTACCGACGCTGATAAGAACACCCCAACCGCTAAAGATCAAACGGTTAACATCGGCGAAACACCAGACGCTAAAGGTTCAATCGGCAATGTTTCAGATCTACCAAGTGGCACAACATTTGAGTACAAGACACCGGTAGACACAACAACTGAAGGTGACAAAGACGCAACAGTTGTTGTCACTTACCCAGACGGTTCAAAAGACGAAGTTCCAGTTAAGGTAACAGTCAAAGACCCACGTACAGATGCGGATAAGAACACACCTGTGGCTAAAGATCAAACGGTTAAACCAGGCGATCAACCAAACGCCAAGGATTCCATCGGCAACGTTGGTGATCTTCCAGAAGGAACTAAGTTCGAGTACAAGACACCTGTTGACACAACAACAGAAGGCGAAAAAGATGCGACAGTTATCGTTACTTACCCAGATGGCTCTAAAGACGAAGTTCCAGTTAAGGTAATCGTTAAAGACCCACGTACAGACGCCGATAAGAATACACCAACGGTTGACAATCAAGAAACTCCAGCACCAACAGTGCATAAACCTGCTCCTGCATTAGATACAGTTCATGTCGCCTCAAAAGCAACACCAGCTGCAACTGATACTAAGCAAGCTTTGCCTGAGACAGGTGAAAACACTTCATTATTGGCTACTCTATTGGGTGGTTTGATGACAGTGGCTGGACTTGGTTTGGCAGGAAAACGCAAAAAAGAAGACTAAGATAGTTCATAGGTTAGATCCCTCAACATAGTTAGTTAGGCTATTTCGGTTTTCGAAAAAAGAGACTCATCCCATAAGGGGTGGGTCTCTTTTGTGTCTATTACAAGATAGTTCTTGTTTATATTAAAAAATTAGATAAAAATTCAAAAGGTGAAGAGATTTATTCAAAAAATATTAGTAACTTAGATTATAGAGGAAATTCCCATAAATAGTGATATGCATGAAAATGCTTATATGAAAAGGTTTGATTATTTTCACGAGGATCTAGTTACTAATCATAATTCGTTTTTTATATTGATTAAAAATTAGAGAAAATGCTTGCTTAAAGATTAAAAAAAGGATATGATAGACTTCGGAAGAAGGTTAATAAATGTATAGAGTGCGTGTTTTTTCAATAACGTCTTCGTTTTTTTGACGTGCCTTGGGGTACAAGGATTAACATATAGGAAGATTTTGAATGAAACAAGCAAATCATGTTTTTGAAAAAGTGACAAAATACGCCATTCGTAAATTGTCAGTAGGTGTAGGGCCAGTTGCTATCGGGACATTCTTGTTAGCAGGTGGTCTTTTCGTGTCTAAACCAGTTTCGGCAGACCAGGTTACTTCGGATGCATCGGTACACATGGCCTATGTCACAGAAAATGAATTAACAGCTGAAGAGCAGAAGCAAGTGGTACATGCTATTCCTAAGGAATATCAAAATGAGGACACTTTTTATCTGGTTTATAAACGTAAGGGAGACAGTCAAGCTACTCTTCCTCAGACAGGAAGCTCTGACTGGGCAGCGACAGGTTTGGGATTGGCAACAGCGACTATGGCTGTGTTGCTATTTTCAAAAAAACATCGTAAAAAAATTATTGGCTTGGTCTTGATTGGGGCCGCAGGGCAAAGTCTCCTTGTGCCGATAGAGGTTCTTGCCTTGCAAAACAAGGAGTTGCAGGCCTATAATCAAACTCTTGCGGTTTCAAATAAAGAAGATTTGGCTAAGGGTGTTATTGCCATTGATGGTTATGAGTATGTGGGTTATCTGCGTTACTCTGCTAAGCCGGAGCTTGAACAACCTTTGGAGAATACTTTGCAAGGGCTTGAGTCTTCAATAAAAGAAGATAATACAGTTAGTCAGGGGACAGCTGATAGGGATAGTAAGGGAATCAGTTGGAAAAAAGGAACACAGGAGCCGGGTCATGAAGGCGAGGCAGCTGTTCAACCTGCTAACCCAGAGTACACTGGACCAATTAGCGCTAAAGGTACGCAAGAATCAGGTCATGAAGGTGAAGCAGCTGTTCAACCTGCTAATCCAGAGTATACGGGCCCAATCAGTGCTAACGGCACACAAGAAGTTGGCCATGAGGGTGAAGCATTGGTTCAACCCGCCAATCCAGAATATACTGGTGTTATCAGTGCTAATGGTACTCAAGAAGTCGGTCATGAAGGCGAGGCTCTAGTTCAACCCGCCAATCCAGAGTACACCGGTCCAATCAGTGCCAATGGTACTCAGGAAGTTGGCCATGAAGGCGAAGCAGCTGTTCACCCTGCAAATCCAGACTATACTGGCAAACTGGAAGCTAAGGGTACACAAGAATCCGGTCATGAAGGCGAAGCCCTTGTTCAACCTACAAATCCAGAGTACACAGGCAAACTGGAAGCCAAGGGTACACAAGAATCAGGTCACGAAGGTGAGGCGGCTGTCCAACCCGAGAATCCAGTCCACACTCCAGTTGTTGGCAGTGTCACAGAGACTGAAATGCAAGCCATCGATTATCCTATCGAGGTTATCACTGATGATAGCAAGTATGTGGATGAAGAGGTTGTCGAGCAAGAAGGTCAAAAAGGTAGCCAAGAAATCCAGAAAATTTACCAAACCATTGATGGTGTTAAGGTTGGTGAGCCGACTATTGTGTCAGGTAAGGTTATTGAGGTGCCACAACCTAGAAAAATCCGTCGTGGCAGTAAGCCTCTAGATGGCACAACGACCGAAGAATCTATTGTAGAGCTTCCGTTTAAAGAAATTGTCCAAGAAGATGACACACTTGAGAAAGGCACTTTACAGGTTGTCCAAGAAGGTCAAAAAGGCCAAAATAAAATCACCAAGGTTTATAAGACCTATAAGGGAAACAAGACTGCTGAAGAACCAACTGTTACTGAAACAGTGCTAGTGCCTGTCCAAGATCGTATCGTTCGCAAAGGAACTAAGGTATCTGAAAAACCAGTGCTTACGCTGACACAGATTGGCAAGGATGATTTGGGTCGCAGTGCTAAACTTAGCTACAACTTGACTAATCCAGGTTCAGCAGCTATCACGACTATTAAGGCGGTCCTCAAGCAGGATGGGCAAGTTGTTCAAACGCTTGATATTCCTAGCACGACTTTGACTGCTGACCTAACCAACTTAGCCTATTACAAGCCTTATACCCTCACAACAACCATGACCTTTGATCGAGGCAATGGTGAGGAGAGTCAGGTTTTGGCAGACCAAACTCTCCAACTGGATCTCAAGAAGGTTGAGCTTAAAGATTTTGCACGTACAGATTTGATCAAGTATGACAATCAAACAGAAGTGGATGAGACTCGTCTGACAGCTGTGCCTCAGGATCTCACGAATTACTACTTGAAACTGACTTCTGCGGATCAAAAGACGACTTACTTGGCAGTGAAAGCTATCGAAGAAACAACAGTGGATGGCAAGGCGGTTTATAAGGTAACTGCAGAAGCGGACAATTTGGTTCAACGTGATGCCCAAAACCATTTTGCCCAAACCTATAGCTATTACATTGAGAAACCTAAGGCTAGCCAAGCTAATGTCTACTATGATTTTGCTGAGTTGGTCAATGCTATTCAAGCAAATCCATCAGGTGAATTTAGACTTGGTCAAAGCATGAGTGCTCGTCACGTCGTTCCAAACGGCAAATCATACATTACGACAGAATTTACTGGTAAGTTGCTCAGTGATGGTGACAAACGCTTTGCCATCTATGATTTAGAGCATCCATTGTTTAATGTTATCAATGGCGGAACTATCAAGAATATCAACTTTGAAAATGTAGACATCAATCGCCCTGATCAAAATCAAATCGCGACGGTTGGATTTAACCTTAAAAATAAAGGTCTGATTGAAGATGTTAAGGTGACTGGTTCGGTTACTGGTAACAATGACGTGGCAGGTATTGTCAATAAGATTGATGAAGATGGCAAAATTGAGAATGTCGCCTTTGTCGGTAAGATTAACTCTGTCGGTAATAACTCGACAGTTGGTGGGATTGCTGGTTCAAACTACATGGGATTCGTCAACAGAGCCTATGTCGATGCGACCATTACAGCTCAAAATGCCAATGCAAGTATGCTGGTGCCATTTGTTACCTACATGCTCAACAGCTGGAAGTCAGGAACTAAGGCCAAGGTGACTAACTCAGTAGCAAAGGGTGTTCTTGATGTTAAAAACACACGAAATGTCGGTGGTATTGTCGCTAAGACATGGCCATACGGTGCTGTTCAAGACAACGTGACCTATGCCAAGGTTATTAAAGGCCAAGAAATCTTTGCTTCGAATGATGTCAATGATGAAGATGGCGGGCCACATATCAAAGACCTCTTTGGTGTTGTTGGTTACAGCTCGGCCGAAGATGGCACGGGTAAAGATACCAAGAATCCTAAAAAACTCAAACATTTGACCAAGGAAGAAGCCGACAAGCGTGTTGAAGGTTACAAGATTACAGCTGATACATTTGTCAGCGAGCCAAACGCGTTGAATACCCTTAATAACGCTTCTAGTCAAGCAGATTTTGCCAATATTCAAGACTATAATCCAGAATACAAGCAGGCTTACAAGAATATTGAGAAATTCCAGCCATTCTATAACAAGGATTTTATTGTCTATCAAGCAAATAAACTGGCCAAAGATCACAACTTGAATACTAAAGATGTGCTCTCAGTGACACCAATGAAAGACAGTAACTTTGTTACAGACCTAAGCGATGCTAACAAGATTATTGTTCACTATGCTGATGGAAGCAAAGACTACTTCAAGCTTTCAGAGAGTTCAGAAGGTTTGAGCAACGTTAAGGAGTACACTGTTACTGATTTGGGTATCAAGTACACTCCGAATATCGTTCAAAAAGACCACTCAAGTCTTATCAATGGTATTGTTGATATTCTTAAGCCGATTGAGTTGCAGTCTGATCCAATTTACCAAAAACTTGGTCGTACCGGTCCAAATAAGGTCAATGCTATCAAGAACCTCTTCTTAGAAGAAAGTTTTGACGCTGTTAAGGCTAAATTAACTAACCTGGTGACTAAGCTGGTTCAAAATGAGGACCATCAGCTTAACCAATCACCAGCTGCCCAACAAATGATTCTTGACAAGGTTGAGAAAAATAAAGCGGCCCTCTTGTTAGGTTTGACTTACTTGAATCGCTACTATGGTGTGAAGTTTGATGATGTTAATATCAAGGAAATCATGCTCTTTAAACCAGATTTCTATGGTAAAAATGTGGATGTCCTTGACCGTTTGATTGAGATTGGCTCTAAGGAAAATAATATCAGTGGTTCAAGAACCTACGATGCTTTCGGTGAAGTTCTCGCTAAGAGTACCCTTTCTAGTGATCTTACCGACTTCCTCAACTACAACCGAAAACTCTTTACCACTATCGACAATATGAATGATTGGTTCATCGATGCTGCTAAGGATAAGGTCTACGTTGTAGAGAAGGCTTCTCAAAATGAAGGTGTCGGTGAGCACAAGTATCGTGTTTATGATAACCTTAGTCGTGGTCTCCACCGCAAGATGATTTTGCCATTGTTGAACCTTGATAAGACAGAGATGTTCTTGATTTCTACCTATGACACCATGTCTTATGGTACGGCTAACAAGTACAATACAACCTTAGAGAAGTTGAAACCTGAGATTGATCTAGCCGCTCAACGTCAAATCAACTATCTTGATTTCTGGCAAAGATTGGCTGCGGATAATGTCAAAAACAAATTGTTCAAAGACATTGTCAATCCAGTCTGGGAAGGTTTCTATGTCTGGGGTCATGGTTGGCCAGGTTGGCCAGAGCGCTACGGCCAATTCAAGAACAGTACAGAAGTCTATGCGCCAATCCGTGAAATCTATGGACCAGTCGGTGAGTACTATGGTGATAACGGAGCCATGGCCGGTGCCTATGCTGCCATCTACGACAATCCATACGATAATCGTGCCAAGGTTACCTTCGTCATGTCTAACATGATTAGTGAGTACGGTGCTTCGGCCTTCACTCATGAAACAACTCATATCAATGACCGTATTGCCTACTTTGGAGGCTTTGGTCGTCGTGAAGGAACAGACGTTGAAGCTTATGCCCAAGGGATGTTGCAATCACCAGCTACTCAGGGCCATCAAGGTGAATACGGGGCCTTGGGACTTAACATGGCCTTTGAAAGAGAAAACGATGGTAACCAGTGGTACAATACCAATCCAAACAAGTTGAACTCTCGTGAGGCCATCGATCGTTACATGAAGGGCTACAATGATACCCTCATGCTTCTTGATTCGCTGGAAGGGGAAGCAGTTCTCAGTCAAGGCAAGCAAGAGCTCAATAACGCATGGTTCAAGAAGGTCGATAAACAGCTACGAGGCAATAGTAAAAACCAATACGACAAGGTGCGTGCTCTAAGTGATAGCGAAAAGGCTATTAGCTTGACCTCTATTGATGACCTTGTGGATAATAACCTCATGACCAATCGTGGACCTGGAAATGGTGTTTATAAACCGGAGGACTTCTCCTCTGCCTATGTCAATGTGCCTATGATGTCTGCTATTTATGGTGGTAATACCAGTGAGGGCTCTCCAGGTGCTATGTCCTTCAAGCACAATACCTTTAGACTTTGGGGTTACTACGGCTATGAAAAAGGCTTCCTAGGTTATGCGACCAACAAGTATAAACAAGAAGCAAAAGCGGCTGGTAAGGATACCCTTGGAGACGACTTTATCATTAGCAAGATTTCTGATGGTCAGTTCAACTCCCTAGAAGACTTCAAGAAAGCTTACTTCAAAGAAGTCAAAGAAAAAGCGTCACATGGTTTGACGACAGTTACGATTGATGGCACATCAGTAAGCTCTTACGATGATTTGTTAGCCTTGTTTAAAGTGGCAGTTGCCAAAGACGCTGCAAGTCTTAAAACAGATAATAGCGGTAATAAATCGGTGTCAACAAGCCATACGACAAAACTCAAAGAAGCTGTCTATAAGAAACTCCTACAAGAGACAGATAGTTTCACAAGTTCTATTTTCAAATAATAGATGAAAAAATCCCTTTTGGTAAATGCCAAAGGGATTTTTGAGTTTGTTCGAAAAAGGAGTAGTAAGGAGTCTCTATGTCAGTATTAGCAAGGGGTTGAGAGAACTGTGAGTTGAGTTGTTAAAAAATTTTTCTTTTTGAAGGGAGAGTATTTTGTATTTTAATAAATATCACCAAAACTAAAAAATAAGGTTAGGGTGATGAACGTTTTTAATGAAAAATGGTTTGATATGAAAGTATTTTGAAAATTATAGAACTAACAAAACAGAGGATTGTGGTAAATAAAAGCACGAACGATTTGAAGTTTCAAAGGACTTAGATAAAAGTTTTAAATTAATATTTTCTAATAAAAGTTAAACTTTTACACAATTATTAGTATATATTTGACAATTTAATAATTATAGTATAAAATGGAAACTGTATATAAAGTAATTTGGATATTGAGGAAATTTATTATTATGAGAGATATGTTTAATAAACGCCAACGTTTTTCATTAAGAAAATACAGCTTTGGTGTAGCCTCTGTCCTTTTGGGAGTTTCAATCTTCTCAAATGCACAGGGTGCCCAAGCTGATGAAACGGTAGCACCAACTACCGCAGGTATGGAAACAACTGCTGAGCCAGATGTAGTCGTGGAGCAATCAACGCCAACAACAGCATCAGTAGCGCCAGCAACAACAGAAAACGCACCAAGTTCAGTCTCTACTGTAGCTTTGGCTAGTGAACAACCACAATCAGCAGCTCAAAACAGCCAAACAGCTTCAACAACTAGTCAAACAGCAGCTAGTTCAGAAGCAGCTTCTCAGGCTGCATCGCAAGCGAGCTCTGAATCTGTAGCAGCGACTGCTTCATCTGTAGCGACTAGTGCACAATCTCTTAGCTCAACAGCAGTAGCCGAAGCTCCTGTAGCTGGTCAAGTATCAGCACAAACAAGTGCAGCAGCTTCAGTTGCGACTGCAGCAGAAACTGCCAGCGCAGAGTCTACAACCAATGCTGTAAATAGCGTCCTTAAAGTGGCGACTAGTGAGTTGGCCGTGACAAGCAGTGAATTGACTGCTGCTGAAGCAAGCCTTAACTCTGAAAATCTCATCAACGCTATGGGACTTGCGGTATCAAACCGTAGCCTTCGTACAGCTGATGCGGTTGCTGTTTTGACAAATGCTGGAGCAAGCTCAACAAACCCTGACTTGACAAACCTCGGCTACAAACTTGCTTATTTGCCAGAACGTCAACAATACTTTGTTAACATTGATTACATCAACCACCTCAAAGTCGGTCGTGATAACCGTGGGGTTATGAGACCTTATGACTACATTACAAATGGTAACTACATGGTTGTCGTAAACTATGCCAACCTTGGTATTATTGACTACGTTGATGAAGCAGGAAACAAGATTCCTGGATCTTCAACCTACCGTATCAATAACTCAACTGAAACAATCACAGCAAACGGTAAGACTTACAATAAAATCTACGATGCTGGTGTAACAGAACTTCCACCAGTACCAGCAGGATACCGCATCAAATATGCCTCTGCTGACAAATCTAAAGCTAATGCTTATGTAGATGTTTTGAAGTCAGAACGTCAATATGACTATACAAATGGTATTGCAACCATTCGCTCAGATCGTACTTGGGACTTTAACCAAAGTCGTGTTGTTGACCTTGTTCAATTTGCTAACGGTTCACAAGGTTTGGACGCTTCAATTGATGCCAATGGTGGTGGTCAATACCTAGCTCCAGGTTACCGTTACCACATTATCGTTGAAAAAGACACTAAAGATGTCACAAAAGCAACAAGTCAAACAGTGACTTACACTGGTGCTGATACGAAGACACCAGCTGCTAACACTCAAAATGACTTTAGCTTCAACGGTAAAGAAGACCCAACAACTAATACAACAACTTGGACTGAAACGACTCATACTTATGGAACAGTTAAGACTCCGGTTGTTACTGGTTACTATGCTGATAAAGCTGTAGCAGGTGGTAAGACAGTTACTCCAGATGCACCAAATGCAACAGACACAGTGACATACAAAGCCTTTGGTAAATTTATCGCTGTGGATGAAAATGGCAATCCAATTCCAGGTGTATCAACAACTGCCTACACTAACGATCCTAATGATGCGACTAAGATGATTGCCATCGACAAGACGCTTCCAAGTATTCCTGGTTACACTGTTAAGGTTGTCCCTGCATCACCATCAAATCCAGGTGAAGATACTCGCGTTGTTTATGTAGCAATCATTAATGATGTGACTAAGGCGACTAAACAAACTGTAACTTTCCAAGGTGCTGGCGATAAAACACCAGCTGCAGATGTGAAATCTGACTATACCTTTGCAGGTAAGGATAACCAAGCGACTGGTAAGGTGACTTGGAATGAAACTAGCCACACTTACGGTACAGTTAAGGTTCCTGTTGTGAATGGCTACTTTGCGGATAAAGCAGTAGCAGGTGGTAAGACAGTTACTCCAGATGCTCCAGAAGCGACTGATACAGTAACCTACAAGGCCTTTGGTAAGTTCGTCATTGTTGATGAAAATGGTAACCCAATTGCAGGTGTATCTGACACTGCCTACATCAATGATCCTAACGATCCAACTAAGATGATTGCAGTTGATAAAAACTTGCCAACTATCCCAGGTTACACTGCTAAAGTAGTACCTGCAACACCAGGTGACTTGTCTAGCGATACTAAGGTTGTTTACGTTAAGAACGATCAAAAAGCAAGTGTTGTTTACCGTGATGAAACAAGTGGTTCAACCCTTGAAACTGTTGCCTTGGCTGGTAAGTCTGGCGAAGCAGTTAACTATTCAACAGCTGAACGTATCAAACATTATCAAGACCTTGGCTATGTCCTTGTGACAGATGGTTACCCAGCTGGTGCAAGCTTTGACTTGGATAGCACAGTTGACCAAGCTTGGACAGTAAGCTTCAAACGTGTAGCACTTGACTTTAATCCAGACAATGCTCACGAACCAGGAACACCAATCTATCCTAACCAACCAAACGGTCCAAAATGGCCAGCTAAGGATGCTTACCTTAAAGATGTGACATATACTGTTCACTATGCAAGCAAAGATAGCGATGCTAAATTGCCAGCAGACAGTGTTCAAAAGGCACAATGGAAACGTTCATTGACGCTTGACTCTGTAACAGGTGACATTCTTACAGCAGGTGAATGGAAGGCTGATAAGACTAAGTTTGACCTTGTAATCACACCATTGGTTAACGGTTACTTCGCCGATAAAGGCCGTGTGGCTTCTCAAGATGTCACTATGGACAGCAAGGTTGAGACTGTAACTTACACTAAATTTGGTAAGATTATTGCCGTTGACGAAAAAGGGAATCCAATCCCAGGTGTTGAAGCAGTTACTTACACAAATGATCCTAACGATCCAACTAAGGCTGCTATGACACTTGTTCCTGAAGTGAAAGGTTACAAGGCTGATAAGACTGGTGTGACACCAAGCAACCCTGGTGAAGATACAAAGGTTGTTTACAAGGTGGTTAATGCAGAACCTGCTAAACCGACAGTTAACAAAGAAGTTGGTACTATCGTTGTTATCT
>ERZ827363.2191-NODE-2191-length-17323-cov-57.134642_pt1 | contig 17323 bp, 9 predicted proteins | sample MGYA00519776_ERZ827363 | MGnify/ENA primary metagenome ERZ827363 (study PRJEB31778, sample SAMEA3449288) | human gut metagenome | biome: human gut; feature: human-associated habitat; material: faeces | place: United Kingdom | collected 2010/2012 ...
ACTTCTTGTGGTTGTACTACCGTAGCTTATTCAAAGGAACCGGCATTACCGGGTAAGGAAATAGCTTTGGAAGTGGTTTATAAAGCCGAACATCCGGAGCACTTCGACAAGACGATAACGGTATATTGCAATACAGAAAATTCTCCGTTGGTTTTGAAGATTAGTGGGGATGCAAAATAACTGATTGATGGGATGAAGGAGCGGCTGCAATTGAAAAAATGGTTGAATGGAATAACAAACGTATTATTCTGTCTGTGCCTGCTTGTTGTGATACTGATAGTATTGCAGGTGTTTGTGGTGACCTCCTTCAAGATACCGTCGGACTCGATGGAACCGTCGTTGCTGGCGGGTGATTGTATTCTGGTGGATAAATGTTCGGGTGGAGCACGCCTATTCAATGTGCTTGATGCCGTGGAGAAAAAGGAGGTGAAGATACAACGTATGTCCGGATGGAGAAATTTTCAGCGGAATGATGTGTTGGTGTTCAATTTTCCTTATCCGGGCAGGTGGGACAGCATTGCGCTGGACGTGATGTTGTATTACGTGAAGCGCTGTATCGCCATGCCGGGGGATACGCTGGAGATAAGGAATACACATTATCGTGTGTCCGGATTTGATGGTATCGCAGGAAATGTGCAGGCGCAGGAGGAATTGGATGAATTGATATCTTCGGGAATGACGGAGGAGCGGGGCCTTGTTCTTAAGAGCTTTCCCGATGGTGGCTGTAATGGGTGGACTATCAGCGAGTTTGGGCCTCTTTATATACCGGCCAAAGGCAGCGTGGTAGGAATGAATCCGGAAACACGGTTGCTGTATCGGAACGTGATAGAGTGGGAACAGAAAAAGGAACTGACATTGCATGGAGATTCGGTTCTGCTGGGGGACAGTGTGATACACAATTACCGCTTCTGTGAGAACTATTATTTTGTTTCGGGTGACAAGATGGTGAATTCAAAAGATTCCCGCTACTGGGGATTACTGCCGGAACCATTTATAGTGGGAAGGGCATGGCTGGTATGGAAGTCCGTCAGCCCGAATACTGGAAAAATGAGATGGAAACGTATCTTTAAAAGAATAGACTAAGATGAAAGTTCTGTTTAAATTGCTCTGGATATTATTGATTGCCGGGATATTGGAGGCTTGCAATGCTTCCGGCAGATTGGAGTACGCACTGGAGTGTGCTGCAACCAACAAAGGCGAACTGGAAAAGGTACTGGAACATTATAAAGATGAGCCTGAAAAATATAAAGCCGCTTGTTTCTTGATAGAAAATATGCCTTATCACTATGCCCTTGAAGGTGAAGAACTGGATTCTTTGAAAACAGTGCTGGCTTCGGCAGATGCTTATGGGGTGATGCTGAAGGATACTGCCGTACCGGATTGGGATTATTATACCCCTTCCGGATTGCAGAGAAAACCGGATGTACTGAATATAAGGGCTGAATTCTTGATAAATAACATTGATTTGGCTTTTGATGGTTGGAAAAAGCGTCCGTGGAATGCTTCCCTTTCTTTTGCAGATTTCTGTGAATGGCTGCTTCCCTACCGTATCGGAAATGAGACACCGGACAACTGGCGGCAGATATACCATGACCGTTATTCCTTTTTGCTGGACGAGGTTTATACGGGTATCGATGTAGTGGAGGCGATTAGCGTAGTTTGGGAGTATTTGCAGAAGGAAGACCCTTACCGGTTTACATGGGTCTTTAACTATCCGCATTTGGGAGGAGAGTACCTGCTGCATAATCGTATCGGCAAGTGTCAGGATGCTTGTGATTTTATGATTTATGTGATGCGGGCCATCGGCGTCCCGGTAGCCTATGATTTCTATACTTTCAATGCGGAAACACGGAAAGGGCATGTGTGGAATGTGGTGAGGGATGTAACGGGTGTCTGCCTTCCTTTTACTTTCCCTTCCCGGAAGCCGGAACGGGGAAGTTTCTATATTGACAGTCGGCGCCCGAGCGTGGTTTACCGCCGGTGTTTTGGCAGACAATGGGACATGGATGGTGATTTTATGCGGAACCGGTCCGTACCGGCTGCTTTTAAGGATGTGTTTGCAAGAAAAGTGTCGGATAATTATTTTGATTCGAATCTGGAACTGCCGGTAGAAGGGATGGACGGGAATTATGTTTATGTGGGGTTGTTCAGTGCTTATGGGTGGCGGGGAATAGATTTTACTAAGGTAGAAAGTGGAAAAGCGCTTTTCAGGAATTTGGCTTCGAGGCAGGTTTATATATTGTTGGCATTCGCAAACGGGCAGTATCGCCCTATTGGAAATCCTTTTTATTTTGATGGCAAGGATATACATCCTTATGTTGCAGATACCTCCAAGTGCTATTCTGCTGAATTGTATCGGAAATACCCTCTTTCGGAACGTATCAGGAACTATATGGGAGGGATAAAAGACGGGCATTTTGAGGCGGCTTGTGATAAGGATTTTAAAAATGCGGAGTTGTTGTGTACTGTGAAAGATACGCCCGGTATCAATTATAATCACGTTATTCTTGAGAAACCGGTAAGGGGTCGCTATGCCCGTTTTTGTTCTTCGGCAGAGGGATATGCGGAAGTTGCCGAAATGCATTTTTATAAAGGAGAGGAAGAGATTGTCCCTATAGACAGTTGGGGAGATGCTCCAGCCACAGCAAATACTTTTGCCTATCAGGTCTATGATAATGAACCGTTGTCGTATTTCATTTCATCAAAACCCGGTGCAAGTGTAACGGTGGATTTTGGAAAGGTTGTTACTATAGACAATTTTATGTATATGCCCCGTAACGATGATAACTTTGTCAGGATAGGGGATTATTATGAACTCTTCTATTGGGGAGAGGGCTGTTGGAACTCATTGGGGAAGAAAATGGCAGAAAAACCTTTTCTACCATATGACGGGATACCATCGGGAGCTTTGCTCTATTTGCATGACAGTACCCGTGGAGAAGAAGAACTGATATTTCATATGGAAGCTGGTAAGCAGGTATTTGTATCGGATTGTAAGGATTGATTGGATTGTCTTTCAGATTGGAATAGAAAAAAATGGAATAGTGATATGAAACATTGGTGTGTATGGGTATGGTTTACAGCAGGTCTGTTTGTGGCTTGTTCTTCGGAAAATCAGTGGTTGGACACAGCTTTGAATCTTGCCGGTGATAACCGTGCGGAGTTGCAAAAGGTACTGGACCGTTACAAGGAAGAGGACGGTGACAAATATCGTGCTGCTTGTTTTCTGATAGAGAATATGCCTTTTCATGGTGCTTACGAGGGAAAGGCCTTGGAGAATTACAGGAAGTATTTCAGTGAATACGTTTCATTTCCTTATTCCAGGCATGTGCAAGAGTTGATTGATTCCTTGAAAAGAGCAGATGGAGAATTTTCTATAAATCAATTGACTTATAAGAGGGACATTATGACGGTGGATTCCGCTTTTTTGGTCAATCATATAGAATGGGCATTCAAAGTCTGGCGGGAGCAACCTTGGGGAAAGCATGTTGATTTTGATACTTTCTGCGAATATATATTGCCTTATAGAATAGGGGATGAGCCGCTTTCTCTCTGGCGCAAAGAAATTTATGAGTGCTATAGCCCGATTTTGGATGAATTCAGGAAGACAGATGAGGCTGATAATCCTAAGGTTGCCGCCCAGTTGTTGATGGATACGTTGCGGAAAGCGAACTACCGGAATACGGCTCTTTTTCCGGTGGGACCTCATTTGGGACCGGATGTACTGAAATGGCATACGGGCAGTTGCCGAGAGTTTACGGATGCCATGATATATGTGTTGCGGGCATTGGGCATTCCGTGCGGAGTAGATAGGGTGATGGTATTGGGAGACAACAATGCCTCTCATTTCTGGAATTTTGTTTTGGATAAGGAAGGAAAGACATACATTGCAAATCTTCCTTATGAAGAAGTATGGAGCAAAGCGGAAGAATATAGCATTTCGAGGGGAAAAATGTACCGGGCAACCTATAGTATTGATAAGGAGGCGGTACGGAAACTGGGGAAATATTCCGATGTTTACCCGGCATTCCGACGTCCGTTCTTCCGCGATGTCACTGCACTTTATACCGGTAACAGGAATTGGACTGTAGCTCTTCCGGATTCTTTGCTTTCCGGACAGTTTCGTGAGGGGGATATGGTGTATTTGTGCCTTGCCAACAGACTACAATGGCAACCTATAGGATATACTTTCTTTAAGAAGGGGGAGGCTCGTTTTGAGGATGTGGGAGGCGGGGCGGTCTTTACGCTGGCTGCCTGGAACGGAAAGGAATACGCTGCAGTATCTTCTCCTTTTCTTCTGGAGCGTGAAACCGGAAAGATACGGTTCATTGTTCCGGAAGCTGAAAAGCAGGAATTGGTCTTGTATAGGAAGTGCCATCTTACTTTGAGTGTTCTTTTCAATGACCGGATGATTGGGGGAGTAGTGGAAGGAAGCGACCGGGCAGACTTTGGGTGGAAGGATACTCTACTTTTGATAAAGGAGGCTCCGTATCGGCTATATACTGTGGCCCGGTTGAAGTCTGATAAACCGTATCGGTATATGCGCTATAAGGGTGCTGACGGATGTTTCTGTAATATCTCGGAACTGGCTTTTTATGAGAATACGGAAGATACCATACCTCTATATGGGGAAATCATAGGTACTCCGGGAAGTTTTGAAGACAATACACATGAATATTTGAACGCATTTGACGGTAATCCGGATACTTCATTTGATTATATACATCCGGATGGAGGATGGACCGGGATGGACTTTGGAAGTCCCCATCGTGTGGAGAAGGTGGTGTATACTCCTCGTAATGAGGTGAATTTTATTTATAAAGGTAATTTGTATGAATTGTTTTATTGGGGTGGAGGAAAATGGAATTCTGTCGGGCGGCAAATGGCTGTGTCAGATTCTATTGTCTATTCAGGGTTTCAAGGTGCTTTATTTTATCTGAAGAATCACACAGCCGGTAAAGATGAACGGATTTTTGAATATAAAGACGGGAAACAAATCTTTTGGTGAATTATAGAATACTATTGAATATTTGATAGATAGAATGAATAATGTACGTAATCTATTGGCTGGAGGTTTGGTCTACATTGCTTGTATAGTTTTATTGTCTTTGGCATGTAACGTTTCTTCCGGACTTCCTGTAGCTGATGTTATAGGGCAATGGCTCTATTTCGATAAAAGTGCATTGGTAGTTGCAGGATGTCTGTTGATGGCTGGATTGATGATGGAAAAAAGGTATTTTCTTTTTATACCGGTTTCGTGGGTATTGGTAATGCTGGGGGGCATTGAGGCTGTTTGGGGATTGAGGCAGCTTTATGGTTATGCTGTGTCCAACCATTCCTTGTATGTATTGACAGGTTCTTTCTTCAATCCGGGGCCTTATTCCGGCTATTTGGCCATGATACTTCCGGTCTGTCTGTATCAATGGCTGACCAAGAGGGGGGAGATTCTCTGCTCTGACCGGAATGATGGAAGAAGATGGGAAAAGGTGATGGATAAGGCTGGAACTATGGTCGCTGGTGGTGTGATGCTGCTTATCCTTTGTGTGCTTCCGGCAGGAATGAGCCGTTCGGCATGGTTGGCGGCAGGAGTTTCCTGTCTGTGTGTATATGCTTGGCATATGGATTGGACGGATAAGTTCAGATTATTATGGCAGCAGCAAAGGCAGCGTGTGGTGATGGTAGTGGTCGGTGGATTCTGTGTCTTGCTATTGGCGGGCTATTTACTGTTTGTCTTGAAACCCGATTCTGCACGTGGCCGTCTTTTCATGTGGAAGATAACTTGTCGTGCCATTGCAGAAAAGCCGTTGACCGGATATGGGATTCATAATTTCGCAGCAGCCTATGGAAATGCGCAGGAAACTTATTTTGCAGCAGGTGATTATGAACCGTGGGAGGAACGTGTGGCGGGAAGTCCGGAATATGCATTCAATGAATATCTGCAGGTTGCGGTCGAACTGGGTATTCCTTTGGCTGTATGTCTATTGGTTGTGGTCGTGCTGTGTTTGTATAGGGGAGTCCGTAAAGGACGTTATGGTATCTGTGGGGCCATTCTTTCCTTGATGATATTTTCTTTTTCCTCCTATCCGCTACAACTTCCGGTATTTATCGTTACATTTGGAGGATTGCTTGTGGCGTGCTTGTCCGGTGCCGACCGTTGGCAATGGTTGGGGCTGGCTGTATCAGTAGGCATCATTGGCGGTTTTCGCCTGAAGAATGACTTGCAAGTGGAGCAGGCCTGTCGGGAGTGGATGAATGCGCGGGTGCTGTATAATGCAGGTGCGTATCAATCGGCAGAGAAAGAGTACGGGCGCCTTTATCCTCTGTTGAGGGACCGGGCATCTTTCTTGTTCGAATATGGGCATGGATTGCACAAGCAGCAGCAGTTCAGTAAATCCAACCGTATTTTGAAAGAAGCTTTACAGCGTAGTTGTGACCCCATGATACTGAATGTGATAGGCAAGAACTATCAGCAGATGGGTGATTGCTTGTCAGCGGAAGACTGTTTTATCCGTTCCACCCATCGTTTGCCGGGACGTATTTATCCCTATTATCTGCTTGCGAAGCTTTATGCGGAGCCAAGCTTCAGGCAACCGGACAAGTTTGAAAAAATGAAGTGGATGGTATTGACGAAAGAGCCGAAAGTGCATTCTACGGCAATACGACAGATGAGGGAGGAAATAAAAAAGATTCAGCTTATTTTTGTCCATATTAAAAAAGATGAATAAAAACGGAAAGTGTTAATAATGAGCGAACTAATTGCTAAAGTGCTATGAAAAAAGTGTCCACATGCAAATATCGGTTCGTTTTTTTGAAACGATTAATTTTATCAATTTATAATTGAGTATGAATATGAAGACACAGAACTATCGATACCTGCTATGCATGGCCGTTGCCCTGCTTGCCGCCTGCTCCGATGCCGGAAAGGGAAAAGAGTCCGAGGAAGGGGTGGCAACCGTCCTGCCAAGTGAAAGCAATGAAGTGACCGTGAAAGTCCTGAAGCGGGCGACCTTTGAGCATGAACTGGTGAGCAACGGAAAAGTAACCGCCGGTGCCATGGCGGATTTGCGTTTTGAGACCACCGGTGTAGTGGCACACATCTACGTGAAGAACGGTGCCCCGGTGCGCAAAGGGCAGAAACTTGCCGAACTGGATAAGTTCCGCCTGAAGAACAAGACCGCGCAGGCCAAGGATGCCTTGGAAAAAGCGGAACTTGAGTTGCAGGATGTATTGATAGGGCAAGGCTATCCGGTGGGGGATGCCTCCAAAGTACCTGCTGACATCATGAAGCTGGCCCGCGTGAGGAGCGGTTACGACCAGAGCCTCGCCCAGTATGAGCTTGCCGCGTATGAAGAGGAACACGCCACGCTGGTTGCGCCTTTTGACGGGGTAGTGGCGAACCTGTTCTCCAAACCGTTCAACGAGGCAAGTACCTCGGAAGCCTTCTGCTCCATTATCGGCACTCAAGGTATGGAGGTGGACTTCACGGTGCTGGAAAGCGAACTGCCGTTGATAAAGAGTGGCGACAAGGTGATTGTTACCCCTTATTCGGATGCCGGCTTTAGGCAGGAGGGGCGCATCACCCAAATCAATCCTCTGGTGGATGACAAGGGGATGGTTAAGGTGAAGGCTGCCGTCAATGGCAAGGGACGGCTGTTCAGTGGGATGAACGTGAGGGTGAACGTGCACCGCTCTCTGGGCGGACAGCTTGTAATCCCGAAGAGTGCCGTGGTGTTGCGTTCGGGCAAGCAGGTGGTGTTTACCCTGAAAGACGGAAAGGCGCAGTGGAACTATGTGCAGACCGGTCTGGAGAATGCGGAAAGCTATAGTATGGCCGACGATGCCCTGAAAGAAGGCGATACGGTCATTGTGACGGGAAATGTGAATCTGGCACATGAAGCATCGGTGAAGGTGGTTGATAGATAATGAGTGATAAGTGGTAATTCAAAATTCATAGTTCAATTGATAAAGTTTTTGATACAGCGGCCTATTGCCGTACTGATGGCATTTACAGCATGCTTCATTGTCGGGCTGGTGACTTACTTCACCCTGCCGGTATCCTTGCTGCCCGATATTGCCATCCCGGAAATTACAGTGCAGGTGTCGGCGCAGAATACCTCGGCGCGTGAATTAGAGAATACGGTGGTGAAACCTCTGCGGCAGCAGCTCATCCAGGTGGCGAAACTGAAGGACATGGACAGCGAGACGCGCGATGGTGCAGGCATCATCCGCCTGGGCTTCGACTTCGGTACGAATACCGACCTTGCCTTCATAGAAGTGAACGAGAAGATTGACGCCGCCATGAACTATCTGCCCAAGGATGCCGAACGCCCGAAGGTGATAAAGGCAAGTGCGACGGACATTCCTGTCTTCTACCTCAACCTGACCCTAAAAAACGACAGTGCATACGGCAAGACGGACGAACGTGCGTTTCTTGATTTGTGCGAGTTTGCCGAAAATGTCATAAAGCGTCGCATCGAGCAGTTGGCAGAAGTGGCAATGGTGGATGTCACGGGTTTGGTCGAACGCCAGTTACAGATTGTGCCCGACCCGGATAAGCTTGCTGTGTTGGGGCTCTCCATTGAAGACATAGAAAAAGTGCTGGCGCAAAACAACGTGGAGCCGGGCAGCATGACTGTGCGCGACGGCTACTACGAATACAACATTAAGTTCTCCACCCTGCTGCGGACAGAGGAGGACGTGAAGGGCATCCTGCTGCGAAAGGAAGGACGTATCATCCGCTTGGGAGACTTCTGCCGGGTAGAGATTGTTCCTGCCAAGGAGAAAGGTGTCTCCATGAGCAATGGCAAGCGTGCCGTTACCCTTGCCGTCATCAAGCAGGCGGACGAGAATATGGAAGACATGAAGCTTGCCATCAACAGCACGATGGACTACTTCAAGAAAGTATATCCCGACATTGATTTTAGCATCAGCCGTAACCAGACGGAGTTGCTGGACTATACCATCTCCAATCTGCAGCAGAACTTGTCGTTGGGTTTCCTGTTCATCTGCATTGTGGCGGTACTCTTCTTGGGTGACATCAAATCACCGTTCATCATCGGGTTGAGTATGGTGGTATCTATTGTCATCTGCTTCCTGTTCTTCTACTTGTTCAAGATGTCACTCAATATCATTTCTTTGTCGGGATTAATCCTGGCGTTGGGTATGATGATTGACAGCAGCATCATTGTGACGGAGAACATTTCGCAGTATCGCGAACGGGGCTATTCGTTGCGGCGGGCTTGCGTGACGGGAACGAGTGAGGTGATTACGCCCATGCTGAGTTCGTCGCTGACCACTATTGCCGTATTTGTGCCGCTGATATTTATGAGCGGCATTGCAGGGGCGTTGTTCTATGACCAGGCATTCTCTGTTACGGTAGGGTTGCTGGTTTCCTACTTCACGGGTATCATGCTGCTGCCGGTCCTCTATATGCTGGTCTACCGGACAGGGTTGCGCGGCAGGTCGTGGTTCTCCCGCATCCGCATCAACAATCCGTTGAAGGAACATACGCTGGACCGTTTTTATGATGCGGGCATCGACTGGGTATTTTCCCACAAGACGGTAAGTAGCGTATTCTGTGTGGTTTCTATTCCTCTTTGTGTCTTTCTGTTCTATTCCGTCGGCAAGGAGCGTATGCCGCAGATAGACCAGAATGAACTGATAGTCCACGTGGAATGGAACGAAAACATACATGTGGACGAGAACCGGCATCGTGTGAATGTGCTGTTCGGCCAGTTGCTGGACAAGACAGTGGAACAGACGGCTGCCATAGGCCAGCAGGACTATCTGCTGAACCGTGAGCAGGCTCTCTCTTCTTCGGAGGCAGAATTGTATCTCAAGACTTCCTCGCCTGACGGGATTGCTCCCTTGCAGAAGCAGGCGGGCGAGTGGCTGACACGGGAATATCCGTTGGCGACAGTCTCCTTTTCTCCACCCGAAACCGTGTTCGAGAAGCTTTTCGTGACCGGGGAGGCCGATGTGGTGGCGGAACTTTATGCCCGCAATAAGGAGAAGGCGCCGGCGGCGGAAGAATTGCGCGGACTGGAACAACAGTTTGCGGAGCTTACGGGGATAGCGCCCGTAGGTATCGCTTTCGAGAACCAGCTTGACATAAGCATTTTGCAGGAAAAGCTGTTGCTCTATGACGTTTCGTATGACGAGCTTTACCGTACGTTGCGGACAGCGTTCAAGGAGAACAGCGTAGCTATGCTCCATTCCTACCAGCAATACCTGCCTATCAGCATTGTGGGCGAGGAGCGGACAGTGAACGAGGTGCTGCAGCAGACATTGATACAGACCCGTCCGGACAGTAAGGGCGAAGTGGAGCATATTCCGCTTCGGGAGCTGGTAAAGGTGCGTCCGGCTGAGGACTTGAAGACGATTACGGCAGGACGCAACGGTGAATATATACCGTTCCGTTTCTATGAAGTGGACGATGCTCCGGAGTTGATGGAAAAGGTGAAGCGGGAGGCAGATGCCACGGGTGACTGGGATACGGCCTTCTCCGGCAGTTTCTTCTCCAACCGCCAGATGCTGGACGAGTTGGTGGTGATTCTTTTCATCTCTATCCTGCTGATGTATTTCATTCTTGCCGCCCAGTTCGAAAGCTTCGTGCAGCCGCTCATCGTGCTGCTGGAAATTCCGATAGATGTGGCGTTTGCCCTGCTTCTGTTGTGGATATGCGGACATACCCTGAACCTGATGTCCGCCATCGGACTGATTGTGACGTGCGGTATCATCATCAACGACTCCATCCTGAAGCTGGATGCCATTAATGAATTACGGAAAGAGGGGATGCCGTTGCTCGAGGCCATCCACGAGGCGGGACGGAGAAGGCTCCGGCCCATCATCATGACATCGCTCACCACGATATTTGCCATGGTTCCGCTGCTGTTCTCGTTCGACATGGGCTCGGAGCTGCAGAAGCCGCTTTCCATAGCGATGATTGGGGCGATGTTCGTGGGGACACTGGTCAGTCTGTTCATCATCCCGTTGATATATTGGTTTATTTATAGAAAAGAAAGAGCATGAAGAAATTAAGTCTTATACTTTTGTTCAGTCTGGGAGCCCTTTCCGCTTTTGCCCAGCAGCGGATAACGCTCGATTTGCAGCAGACCATTGCCCTGGCGAATGACAGTTCGCTGGAAGCCTTCCGCACCAAGAACATGTATCTGGCCGGTTATTGGGAATACCGCACCTATAAGGCAAACCGCCTTCCCAGCCTGACGCTGAACATGACTCCGGCACAGTACAACCGCGATATCACCAAGCGTTACGACTCCGAACAGGACCTTGACATCTATCGCAGCCAGCAATCCTTCTATGCATACGGCAATCTTGCCGTCAGACAGAATTTCGACTTGACGGGCGGTACGTTCTATCTGGATACGGAGCTGGGCTATATGCGGAGCTTCGGTGGAAACAAGTATACCCAGTTCACCAGTGTTCCGGTTCGTTTGGGCTACTCGCAGAGTCTGGTCGGTTACAATCCTTTCCGTTGGGAACGCAGGATTGAGCCGCTGAAGTACGAAAAGGTGAAGAAGGAGTATATTTACAATGCAGAGCGAGTATCCGAGCAGGCCACTACCTATTTCTTTGCGCTTGCCATGGCACAGGCGGAATATGACTTGGCCAAGGACAATGCCGTCTCCACCGATACCCTCTACCGCATCGGCATGCAGCGCTTGAAAATAGCCGCCATCAGCCGTGCCGACCTGCTGACGCTGAAACTCGACGTGGTGAACGCCCGCAATACTTTGCAGAATGCCGCCAGTGCCTTGAAGCGCGCCATGTTTTCGTTGGCATCTTTCCTGAATATGGAGAAGAACACGGATATCAGGGTGTCGCTTCCGGGACGTCCGAGGGCGCTGACCATACCGGTTGATGAGGCTTTGCTGGCCGCTCAAGCCAACAATCCGGAATTTCTGGGGCTTCGTCAGGAAGTGCTGGAAGCCGAGCAGACAGTAGACAAGACGAAGAAGGAATCGCGCTTCAACGCCAGCATCAACGCCAGCGTCGGCTTCAACCAGGTGGCAGAGAAATTCGGTGAAGCATACAGGCATCCCATGCAGCAGGAGATGGTGTCGGTCAGTGTCTCCATTCCACTGGTGGATTGGGGCGTGAGGAAAGGCAAATACAACATGGCGAGGAACAATCTGAACGTGGTGAAGACTTCTGCCCGGCAGAGTGAAATCAGCATTGAGGAGGAGGTTATCATGACCGTCAGTGACTTCAACGTCCAGCAAGCCCTCGTCGCCAGTGCCGAAGAGGCCCTCGACCTTGCCATCCTGGCGTATAACGAAACCCGCCAGCGCTTCATTATCGGCAAGGCAGACATCAACAGCCTGACCCTCTCGCTGAACCGCCAGCAGGAAGCGCAACGCAATTACATCTCCGCCTTGCAGGACTACTGGCTGAATTATTACAAGATACGGAAACTGACGTTGCACGACTTTGCCAGCGGATTTTCGCTGTCGGAAAAATTTGATTATAATAACTGATGAAACGAGTTTCTTCCTTCACCGTCATAGTGGCGTTTGTCTGCCTTGCTTTGGTAGGGGTGGCGTTGATACCGCTGCTTCCCGTCAAGCTGAATCCGTCACGCAGCCTGCCCGGCTTCACGGTGGGTTTCAGCATGCCTGGCACTTCGTCGCGGGTGGTGGAGATGGAAGTGACCAGCAAGCTGGAATCCATGCTGGCGCGTATCCGCGGAGTGAAGCGGCTGAACTCCACCTCGGGCAACGGCTACGGCAACATTACTGTGGAGCTGGACAAGCATGCCGATGTCGAGGCAGTCCGCTTCGAAGCTTCCACCATCATCCGGCAGACGTGGCCCCAATTGCCCGAAGGTGTCAGCTATCCCACCATTCACATGAAAGTGCCCGACGAGAACGCCTCACGCCCCTTCATGTCCTTCACACTGAATGCCCCCTCCACCCCGATATTGATTCAGCAGTATGCCGAGGAGCATATCAAGCCGCGGCTGGCAAATATTCCGGGTATCTATAAGGTGGAACTCAGCGGTGCCACGCCCATGGAGTGGAGACTGGAATATGACAGTGAACAGTTGCGCTTGCTGGGTGTGACCCTATCGGACATCAGCGAGGCAGTACAGCGGCATTACCGGAAGGAATTTCTGGGTACGCACAATGTGGATACAGGTAACGGTAGCCGGGAATGGATACGCCTGGCACTGGTGCCGGAGAGCAACTCCCTTGGTTTTAATCCTGCTGCCATCACCGTGACGGCTACCGACGGGAAACTGCTCCGCTTGGACGAACTGGTGTCGGCTGTCCGTATGGAGGAGGAGCCGCAAAGCTATTACCGCATCAATGGGCTGAATTCCGTCTATCTATCCATTACTGCGGAAGAAACTGCCAACCAGTTGCAACTGAACCGTGCCGTGATGGACGAGATGGAAGCTGTTCGGCAGGTACTTCCTGTCGGATATGAAGTGCATACCAGCTATGATGCGACCGAGTACATACGGGAAGAACTGGACAAGATTTACTTCCGTACCGGTTTGACGGTACTCATCCTGCTTGTATTCGTATGGCTCATTACTCGTAAGTTGAAATATCTTTTTCTGATAGTTACCAGCCTGGCTGTAAATATAGCGGTGGCACTTATCTTCTACTACCTCTTCGGACTTGAGATGCAGCTTTATTCGCTGGCGGGTATCACTGTCTCGCTGAATCTGGTGATAGACAGTACCATTGTCATGACCGACCACATTCTGCACCGGCGTAATCTCAAGGCCTTCCTGTCGGTGTTGGCGGCAACCCTCACTACGATGGGTGCGCTTGTTATCATTTTCTTCCTTGACGAGAGGATACGGCTCAACCTGCAGGACTTTGCAGCGGTAGTGATCATCAATCTGGCTGTTTCCTTGATGGTGGCATTGTTCTTTGTTCCGTCGATGATTGAGAAGATAGGACTGGTGAGGCGGATTACGGGGAAGAAAAGGCGTCTTGTCTTGCCGGGGCTGACGCAAACATTCAAAACAAGGTTGGGACGGATTTTCAGACGTTTCCCCGTTTATTTCTCCTGCTGCTACTCTGCTCTCATCCGTTTTCTGTGCCGTTGGCGCTGGGCTGTATGCCTGCTGTTGCTGTTGGGTTTCGGTCTGCCTGTTTTTCTGTTGCCCGACAAACTGGAAGGAGGGGGAAAATGGGAAGCTGCTTACAATAAGGTATTCGGTTCGGATACCTATAAGGAGTCGGTGAAACCCGTTGTGGACAAGGCGCTGGGCGGCAGCTTGCGGCTTTTCATACAGAAGGTGTACGAAGGCAGTTACTTCACCCGTAATGAGGAGGTGGTGCTCTATGCCAACGCCAACCTTCCCAATGGCAGCACCCTCGAGCAGATGAACACTTTGATGAAACGTATGGAGACCTACCTCAGCCGGTTCAAGGAAATCAGGCAGTTTCATACTTCCATCTACAGCCCCCGGCGTGCCAGTATGCAGATTTATTTCAAGAAGGAAGCCCGGAACAGCGGTTTTCCCTATACACTGAAAGCCAATATGATAAGCAAGGCACTGGAACTGGGAGGCGGCAGCTGGGGCATCTACGGATTGCAGGACCAGGGGTTCAGTAATGACGTCCGCGAGAGTGCCGGCTCCTACCGCATCAGGATGTACGGCTACAACTACGACGAACTCTATGAGTGGGCGGAGAAGCTGAAGGCCAAGCTGCTGACGCACCGGCGTATCAAGGAAGTGCTCATCAATTCGGAGTTCTCCTGGTGGAAGGATGACTATCAGGAATTCTACTTCAACCTGAACAAGGAGCGCATGGCGCAAGAGGGCATCGACGCGCAAGTGCTTTTCTCTGCGGTGCGCCCCATCTTCGGCAAGAATCTGGAGATTGGCTCGGTAGCGGCCGAGCAGGGAACGGAGAAAATCAAGCTCTCTTCCCGCCAGTCTGCCGAATATGACATCTGGGCGATGCAGTTCTTTCCCTATGGAGTAGGAAACGGCAAGCATTACAAGCTTTCCGAACTGACTACTGTGGAAAAGGGACAGATGCCGCAGGAGATTGCCAAAGAAAACCAGCAGTACCGCCTCTGCCTGCAATACGAATATATCGGCTCCAATGAGATGGGCAACAAGATACAGAAACGTGACCTGAAGGAGTTCAACAAACTGTTGCCGATGGGTTATACAGCCGAGTCGGACAGCAACAGTTGGTCATGGGGCGAGAAGGACAACCGCCAATACCTGCTTCTGCTGGTGGTGATAGCCATCATCTTCTTTACGACCAGCGTTCTGTTCAACTCCCTGAAGCAGCCGCTTGCCATCATCTTTGTGATTCCGGTTTCTTATATCGGGGTATTTCTTACTTTCTATTGGTTCCGGCTGAACTTCGACCAGGGCGGTTTTGCCTCGTTCGTCCTGCTGTGCGGCATCACGGTGAATGCCAGCATCTATATCCTGAACGAGTACAACAGCATCCGACGTCGTTTCCCCCGTCTTTCCGCTCTTCGTGCCTACGTCAAGGCGTGGAATGCGAAGGTCGTTCCTATTTTCCTCACGGTAGTTTCTACCATTCTGGGATTTATCCCTTTCATGATAGGTGAGGACAAGGAGGCTTTCTGGTTTCCATTGGCGGCGGGTACCATTGGCGGACTGGTGATGTCCGTCATCGGTATCTTCTTTTTCCTGCCGGTTTTTGTGCTGAAACAGCGTGATTTTCTTAGGAAATGATTACTTTTGCTCGATTTTGTTACCTGAATGGATACTTGAATTTTAAATATGGAAAGTGCGGAGTACTCTTTGGATGAGTTATTATGTCAGTCTCTTCTGTTGTTTCGTCAGTATCGGTTTTATGATGCTCCGGAATGTGGAGAAAAGGCATTCCGGATATTGGAGGAAGCCCATGTATGGATGGGGCGTACGCAAGAGTGTGTGGATATGGCGAAATGGGGGTGCGTGATAGAGTGTCTTGCGCAGAAATACTACATAGAAGATGATACGGATGCGATTCTGGAAGAAATTGATGCTGCCTTGGTTGCGCATTGGAAGAGGATAGAGAAAATCCATGCAGAAGTCACCACCGTTTATTTATGGCTGGGGTACTATTTCCTGCTACGTTTCAGAAACCGGGAATCCCGTTCCCATTCCCGTTGTAAACAGATAATGTCCAGCTTGTTGTGTGCTTTGGTCGAAATCTTCCGTAAGGTGGAGAAGGGGGGAGCCCCGACAGAAGTCTTGTCACATCTTTCGGTAGATGTTTGGGGAGAGACCGTCTGCTGGATGGAGCAGGTACATGATTCCCGTCTTTGCGAGAAGCAGTCGTCAGCTTTGCTGGCACAACTCTATAACCTGAAAAGTGTGGAGTTGGAAAAAGGTCCGGGAAAGCAGGATGCTTTGCTCCAGCAGATTCTGGAGTTTTATTGCTTTTAAGGGAAAATTATCTCTGCTTAGTTTTATCATTTCTGCTTCCACACTTCCACCCACTTCCTGCATCCCTTTATTCATCGGCATTACAAGTGCTGTGGAAGCAACTCAAAAAGGTGGAAGCAACTTTTGCTTCCACAGCGGAAATACGCCGAAAAGTAAGTTAATATCTTGTTTGTTAGTGTATTAATAGAATGTACAGCATTTTGCAAATATCTTGTTTACACGATATGCGTTTCGTGTAAACACGGTATTAACTTCGTAAAAGACCGTTTACCGATAGACTGCAGCTGGGCTCATAATAGGAATAAGATAGGTGCACAGTATGGGGAAACTATGAGTATAATAGGTGTTCAACGGGCATGAAGCACCTTGTTGACGGTCGTTAGTCGAGTAGTTGACGGCCGTTGGCAGAGCGCATCACGGCCGATAGGCGCTGATAACTCCGTACAGAAAATGGAAAGGAAGCCTATGTAAGGGGAAACAAGCTCTGAGCTATTTGTTTTGTTTGTCACATTTATCTTGTTTTTGTACATTGTTGAAGCGGTTTTTTGTATCTTTGAAGGGAGAGGCCGTAAAAAAGCTTATTCTCATCCAAAGTTTAATTATATATACATGGATTATGAAGCGATGTATAGTACTGTTCATAACATTCTGCTGTGCAGTTGTTTCTAATGCGCAGACAAATGGCATTGTGACTGATGGGGAAAAAGGATTGCCGTTGGCTGGTGTGAATATTTATCTCCAAAAGGATTCTGTGTATACGCAATGATAATCTGGTAAAGAACATGTTCATATGAAAAAACTGTTATATCTTGGGCTTTTGTCCGTTTGTGTACTGTTAGGTTCTTGCGTAGAGAAGAACGTATCCAATGTTTTTGATAAGGTAGAGAGGTATATGGATGTATATCCTGACAGTGCATT
>ERZ827363.2200-NODE-2200-length-17273-cov-5.185271_pt1 | contig 17273 bp, 11 predicted proteins | sample MGYA00519776_ERZ827363 | MGnify/ENA primary metagenome ERZ827363 (study PRJEB31778, sample SAMEA3449288) | human gut metagenome | biome: human gut; feature: human-associated habitat; material: faeces | place: United Kingdom | collected 2010/2012 ...
AAGTTCAACCACCGGCTGCTGTCGGAGCTGATCTGCCACAAGGATTTCCAGCGCTTCATGCTGGATGCGGAGATTTACGTTGACCGGATCGCAGATATGCGGATCAAGGATATGAATACGGTTCTGGAAGCTACCCGCCAGATGGTTCTGATGGAGCATGGCGAGGAAGCTAACGATCTGTACCTCCATACTCTGAAAGCGGCGCAGATACAAGAGGAAGAATATTTCGGGCATCTCGTTGCGGATGATCTGAGCAGCATCCTGCGGGACATCCGTGAGGAACACAGGACAGATGCTCTGACCGCAGACGATGACCTGTCTGCCGCCGCTGTGCAGAAGCAGTTGATGGAGGCCGTACATTTTGAGGGCAGCTCCGAGGAAAAGAAAATCCGCGCGTACCTTGCAACACTTGGAATTGATTACGACACGCTCACGAAAGAAGAGTTTGTTTCGCTGATTGGAATCCTCAAGAAGTCCAAGCACCTAAAAACTCCCATCAGCCAACGCGGGAAAACGACCATGACCCACGGCAAAGGGAAGCGGAAGAAACACTGAAACAAAGGCGGCGCTGCGGCGGGACGGGAGTTTTTATATACCTTTCCCTCCTTTTCCGGCCAGTCGGATTTTGTTTCTCAAAAATCCTGCATTTGTGTCACCTTGGTGTCACAAAATCCGCCTGTCCTACTGCCGCAGAAAAGCATTTGCCGCCACACTCTGCCCTGTTGCAGAGCACGCCGCCAACCCCTTTCCCGCGTCAGCCGGAAGCAAAGGTATAACACACTAGACTTTGCAGAGCAAAATCGTGTGCCAACAGGGATGCTACGCGCCCCTATTGGAAACCCAGCGTCAAAGGAGATTGCTCCCCTCTGCACTCCCCTTGTTTTAGTCGCCTATGAAGATGCAACTATATCACAGCTTGCACATTCATAGCCTCCTAAAACATAACCTTCCACAGATTTCATCCAGTGGGGAGATGAATTCTGTGGAAGGTTTTGTTTGTTATTATCCAACTTTGCTTCAAAAGTATCGAAGTTCCAGATGTTGTGAAAATACCTAGATATTATGATTCTTACTCGATGACACCATCTGTATCGAAGATATGATCTAGCTCATCTGTGTTTATCGCACAAGAAACCTTTTCACGGATTGCTGTTTTATACATATCCAGTCGTCTGAACTGATTTCTTCCCGCTGCATCCTTACCCATACGGATAAGCTGGATTCTACCGACACCCGGATTCTGTCTTGCGTATTCTGCAAAACCTTTAGCCTTTCCAAGATTGTCCTTAAAGTCTGCACTGTGTGGCTCTAGGATATCGATCACATAGCCAAGGCGCTCATCTTCACGCACTATGATAAAATCGGGATAAGTTGGTTTAATCTCTCCGTTGATTTCATAGGGAATGCACAGTGCCCATGACGCTCTGGAAGGATTGCGAATCCAGCAGACAAAATCCTGCCGCTTTTCTTCCTCTGCAATCAGATCAGCCTCCCAGCCGTTTAGCTTCAGTTTCGCTGTTCCCGTGGTATCACTAACGAACAAGTGATCACGGTATTCTTTGCCACCAGCCTCATGTGGAACCTGTATTGTCTCTGGAAGGCGGAAGTTATGCTTGCTGACCACATCACCATCAGAGACGATGCTGTCGTAATCTCTGCGGATTTTCTCTGAGTTGATAGTGGCAATATATCTGCGATAATTATCATTCAGTCCGTGGAACCGGTTTTCCGCATAGGTATGAAGTCTGTTCATGCAGTTCTCGTCAGCAACAAAAAGAATGACGTCTATCTTAAAAGCCGTGAGGTCACTGAGGTCGCCATACTTATTGCCATATGCCATACCAATGCCTTCACGTCCCAACTTCACATCGGCAATCTGGAACTGACGTTCAATATCTGTATCGGTCGTCGTAAACATATCATGAACAGAATAGTTGTCCACAGTCTCGCCGAACGCATCAAAAATCTGCGCGGCCAGCTTGAACTGTTTTACCTGCTGCACAAGATCATCGTACTTGCCCGCAGCTTTCAGATCTTCCACATAATCACGAATTATCTGGACAATCTCATCCTGCACCTCTCTGATTGCCTCACGGTGCAGCTTGGACATACTAAGCAGGTGTGCCATCCGATACAGCGATTTTAGGTAATCGTTAATCCGGAGCGCTCTGACATTATAAGAAAGCAGACCGGCATCATTGATAAATTTCATAACCGCTTCACGGTCAAATAAATCCTCTACTTCTTCCTGCTGGCTATCTGGAGCCATAGTTTCGGGTGCAGTAACTGCGCTCGGCTGAGCATCTGCTGTCGGTTTAACATCCGTCTGAACGGTCTGTGTGCTATCGGCGCTCATTTGCCGGAAGGCATTTGTAGGCTGTGCGGGTGTCACTTCTGTTACATCCGGGATCTGTGTCTGCTGCTGCTGTATCGGAGTAGGTGCACCCTGTGTATCCGTTATGGATACCAAAGCTGGCGCCTCGGTACCTTGATTTGCAAACACCTCCAAAGTCATCTGTCCCGGAATTGACATTTGCATTTTCTTCTTCGGTTTAACAGTTAGTGTCTCGAAGCGTTTTCCAGATAGTGACTCGCCATATATGTCTGTCGGAATATCTCCACCCTCAGTGCTCTGCAATGCCTCCACGACATCTTTGACCGTTTCCTCGTTAAAATACGGTAAATACAGATGCACATCATTCAGGACATCATCGACCTGAATATGCATCTGCATCGGAGTTCTGACCATGCGTCCAAGGAGTTGGGCAATATAGGTAGCGTCATTCGCGTGTTTGAAGGACATCATGGTCTCTGCCCTTGGGCAATCCCATCCTGTAGACAGATTTTCTTTAAAGAACACAACACGGATATTTCGGTCATCTGCGATACGAGAAGGTTCCTCATAACGTACTTCAAACCCGTTTACCGTAAGGGAGGCAGTTGTTCCTCCGAAGGTGTGGACTACCTGACCGTTTTCCAGCTTGAATCCTGTCCGCTCCTCGATCTTTGCGATGCAATCATCCAGATTGGTATCGGTCAGCTTGCCCCCGGTTCCATTTAGCACCTGGATGATCAGAATTGGATTCACATAGGCGTAATGCTGCTCAAAACAATACTGCGTCCAATGTTCCCACTTTTCCTTCCAGTCGTCTGCTGCCGCCTGCAGGATAGCCATATCGTTGTTGACCGCACTGGCCTCTGGGTAAGTGATGACAATGCGGTCTTTCAAAAGTCCGGACGCTCGCACTTCATCCGCTGTGACAATGGACTTATGTATGGTTGAGGATGTGCCCTCGACCAGAGCATTGAACCGTTGAGTCGTCGCTGACATACCAATCACCACTGGCATCGGCGGAATATGATCCTCATCGCTACCCTTGATAAATTTCTGCATGATTGTCGTGGCCTTGCTGGCCTCACGTCCCTGCATGCCGCGGTGTGCTTCATCTATGATAAAGTACAGCCTGTCGCTCTTTTCCCGAACAGTATTTGCAAGCGTCTGCCAAATTGTATAAGTCCTGCCATCGCCATTTTTCGTTAGCTTGGAGGTAACCGACAGCTTCTGCGTATTCAGAAAATAAACATGACCGTCCTCAAATACCTCTTTATCAAAGGATTCCTCGGAAACTGTAACGCACTGCGACAACTTGATCTTATCAGCCTTGGAGTCGATCTTTTGCTTTGACTGCTCGTTCAGCTGAGGCGAATCCGAAAGCCAGACGATGATTGCATCCTGCTGCTCCATATACTGTTCATCACCGAAAAGAATAGCTTCAATCAGCGCGGACATAATGATGGTCTTTCCGGCTCCGGTTGGAGCAGTAAAGGAAACCACCTGCGGCGCATGTGTTCTGTGATAGCTACCCATTGCCTCCGCAGTCTTCATACGGATATCAGCAAGCGCTCTTTTCTGAAAAGGGAATAATTCTACTCTCATGGTTACCTCCCTGTATTGATCCTGAAATTATCCAGATAGTCTCTGTAAAGTTGATAGCAGTCTTTGCCATCGTAGGCACGGATCATCGACCGGTATGCTGTCTCTGAATCCGTTATAATGAATACTGTCTGGATTTCTGGATGCTGGCTCAATTCGGCATCGAACTCTGAATAATATATTTCATCTACCAGAACAGCCATTTTGTTTTGCGGCAAGATCAGCATGTTCGGGAGATTATCATTTTCAAGAGCTGGGCACTTACCAATGGCGCCGCCCTTCATCCAGAGCACCGGAAGCAGTTCACGGAACTGCCTACCGAGAGCAACGGAGGTTTTGTCGAGGAAGCTCAGTTTGAAGAATGCCGCGTTTGCTGGAAAGCCAGCCGACATAGGCCTGTCAACACCGAGATAATCTCCTTTTAACGGTACGCCATTCGTGTCATGTCCTTCAATTGCGCAAACAGTGCGAGGCCATGTAATATACCGAGCAATGCCAAAACTTTCCCACTCTTCGTCTCCCGGATGCAAACCTTTCTTTGTTAGGGATTTGATTTCCGCCTCAGAAACCTCATTATTAGTAACCATAACGCATCTACGACGTCCGCCATCCTCAGTATTCAGAAGGTTGACAGCATGTAAAGTTGTTCCTGATCCTGAGAAAAAGTCTACTATAAGGGCGTCTTTCTTGCTTCCAACGTAAAAACGCAGCGTATCCTCAACAGCATATAGAGACTTAGGAAACGGAAAGTTCCTTTTAGGAATAATCTTATCTATAAGATTCGTTCCGTATGTACTGGCATCGTGCCAGTCGCGTACCCACATTGTTTTTGGTTCTCTATCCTGTTCAGCATCCTCATTCCATTCTAAAATTAGAGAACCGTCAGAATCCTTTCCTGTCGCAATGAGGATTCCATCACGCAACTGTTCTTTTTGTTTCTTTTTCAGGAATACAACAGCCCACTGATCTCTGCTCCTGTTATATGCACCTAATTTTGCGATGCCCTGGTTCAAATAGGCTCGTAAGGTTTCATGGCCAAGCTGCCACCTCCCTTCGCTGTTATCAGTTCTAATTGGCCACACTGCTTTTAATCCCGGTGCAGGCGGCTTTTTTTCCACATCATGTCTATCCACATCAAGTGGAAGCGGTTCTCCTACAAATTCAATCTTCTTCTTTTTCGCGTCAATCCAGACTGGATAAAACAGGTTTGGTGATTCTCTACGTGAAGAACCACTCGAACCCCGACGCAACATACTATTCCAAATAGTATCTGTTTTTGATTCCTTGGCATCCGGATTACTATTATCCGTGACATCCAGCATGGAATATTTAGACTTCTGTATACTCATGCTTCCAAACTGTAATAAGAATAAGTATTCATCACATCTGGCAAACTGCCCAACTCTGGTGGATGCCTTCTTGTTAATCCGTGATGTGATCATTTGCATTCGTGCTTCCGGAAAGATTTCCTCAAGCAAGCAGCCCAAATGTAGGTACTCCTTTTCATCAATGGTAACAATAAGGACGGAATCATTCGGATTCAGAAGTTTTTTCGCAATTTTCAGGCGCTTCTCCATCATGGAGAGCCACTTGCTGTGGCGGTAAGCATCAGAGCTGTCAACATAATCGTTGTTGTACTTCCAGTCCTTTGCTCCGGTGTTGTATGGTGGATCGATATAGATGCAGTCCACCTTCTCTGCGTACAGGTATTCCAGCAGCTGGAGCGCGTGGTAGTTGTCCGCCTCAATCAGCGTATGCCAAAGGTCGCTATCTGGAGCGTTCTGAACGGTATCCAGCGGTTTTAGTGTGGGATAGATCGGCTCGCCAAATTCTGCAATAGCGACAATCTCATCCAGCTGGAAAGTTACTTTCTCATGCGTCTCTCTTCGGTCGCAGAGAGCTTCGTTCCCATCGAGCTTTATGACCATATAAATATCGCTGACATAGCCTGTCTTTAACGCCACTTTTGAACCGACACGGATTGGAACATCATGAAGCGGCGTGCATTCGGGCAGATGCTCTTCAAACACAAGCCCGAACTTTTTTTGTTTCATTACTTTATCTGTTTCCTGCAAAATCCTATCCCTGAGTGTTGGATCGTTGATCTGCCGGATCAAGTCTTGTAATAACGCCACTGTTTCCACCTCATTCTTCTGTGATCGTCTTTTCCTTTATGTGATAATCAATGCCGCGCTCTTGACAGAAAGCCGTCACCTCTGCTGCGCATTCATTGTAAAAGTGCCTTTGTCCTTCATAGGCGTTTGCTGTCTTGCTGTAATTCGTTCTGCCGAAGATGATCCTGTCGGTAAATGCTACAGCTTCCAAGATTTCGCGTAAATTCTGCTCTATCATGTTCGGCGTTGGATACGGTTCTATGCTCACCCACGTCTTGCAACCAACTTCGTGAAGCGCTCTCAGCGCTGCCAGTCGGTCTGCACAGGGAACAGCTCCCGGTTCCATCTGTTCCCGGTATGCTTCATCCAGCGTTATCAACGTGATCCCATATTCATTTTCCGGAGAAAGTTCCGCCAATTCTATGGGAAGTAATCCCTTCGTCAATGTAGTGCATTTGATACCGGCCTCGTTCAGTTTTCGGATAGCCGCAATGCTCATCTGGGACACCTCTGGATATCCTTCCATGAACGAATCTGTGGTAAAGCAAAGCTGCACAGACTGAATCTTATCTCTGAGCCTCGGTATCTCTTTATCCAGCAATTCAAGCGTGTTTGATACAAGCACTGGCTCAAGCCAGCTCTCGTAATCCTTAATTTGCCCGAATCGCTTCTTCATCAGGAATGCATAACATGGATATTTGCACCCATGTGCACACCCCTGCACGTGATTCATTGTGTAGTCACCATACTCTACCCCTGTTTGATAAAGCATGGATTTTCGTTTTATCGTCTTCAAGGTGCTTTCATCCTCCGCCTACTTGTTCTTTAATATGTAGTCTGCCATCCGCAGTGCAAGTCCCTGCGCTTTCGGACTCTCACTCGCAATGGCAAAGCAGAATAGGAACATCGGCGAGTTCCTGCTGTTCCTGAAAATCCGCGCATGCTTTGACACACATGGAAAGATTGTCCCAAGTCGAGAGAGGATATACTCCTTTATGTGATCTGGATTTGCGTCCTTAACCATCCGTTCGCCATCGCTCTGTCCGGGCTCCGGGAACAAGTCAAAAAGCGTCATCTGGGGATCTTTCTTATAGAATTCCTTCCTCCATCCGGTATCTCCAAGCAATCGATCTATGCAATCCTCCCATTTATCGTACTTTCCGTTTTTCGGCAGCATACGTTCAAGTGCAGAGAACGGAAACAGGTACCATACGTCTATCGATTTCGTCTGTGCTACATTTTCAAGCGTAGCCCAATTTACCTGCGTCGCATATGGATCTAAGAACAGCAATCCTCTGTTATATCTCCAGTCTACGTTGCTAATAATCTCCGCGAGCTTATCATTCGCATCGCCGCAGTAAATTGTAACAATTCTCCTCATCTGCGGAAACTCGGAGTTTATCATATTCTGAAGTTCTCCTGCCTTCTGAGAGTCCGCTTCTATGAAATAGTAATGATCGAACTTCTTTTCAGACGCCAGTGCACGCTTAGCAGAGCCCACAAGAAACTGCCCGCCGTCACTGGTCTCGATCTCACCGGTTCCAGCAAAGGCATCTATATAAATCTTCTTAAACTTCTGATTTTGCAGTGCAATCAGGTATGCGTCCAGGTAGCTGGTGAAGATATTCAACTTCTTCTCAGTCCAATTGCCACCAAATTTCTGCGACGTTGCCATAAATTCCAATCACCTCATCTATTTGAAACTCAATCTCAAGAAGAGAAAGAGATCACCGTTTCCTTCTTTCCTGTATCAGGATTCACAATCTGCTCAATCTTCGCGCCAAAGAAATCGGTCAGATCGCTCTTTACCTCATTGCGAAATCCCTCTGACGGGAAAATCGGGTGGTTATCCAGAAGTTCCCACATCTCATCCAGCGGCACCTGCTTTCGGCCTCTAAAGCTGCGCTGCAGGTATTTCGCTATATCGATAACATGCAAGCAGCTTTCATCTTCCTCTTCAGCAATCTCACCGAAAAGGTTAAATGACAACTGCCTGTTCTCAACCGAGTGCTTGGTAGAGGACTGTGCGCCAAATACCTTCCAAGCACTCTTCTTGTAGAGCTTAAATCCCTCCTTGTTGCTCGTGCAATGAATCAAATTGTAGACGAGCGAGTTCTGCGTGTTATAGAACGGAAATGCCGATACGTAGTACCTGCGAGCTCCTTTCAGTGAATTTATGATTTCTTCCACTCTAGCCTCATAGGCCTTCTTGTCACTTCCGTAAGGCACCAGTTTCTCAAAGTCTTCCAGATAAGTGTTCTCGTACTTTGCCTTTGTCGTTTTCTTCTTGGCGCTTGTGATCGCCCGCACCGGATCTGAAACCATGTGATTAATCATAACTTCACCCCAGTTACGGAAAAACGGTAGAAGTGCTTCCCAGTCAATAGTCGCATCATACGGATCGTAGAGCAGGAAATAATGCAGGTGCCCAGTTCCATATAACTGTGGTCCGATAGTTCGGAGTAGCTCGTGCGCATCACCACAAGAGGTGACAATCTTAAAATTGCGCTCATCCTGTGGAAGATGCTTTTTTAGCTCATCTACGCGCGCTTTATCCTTGTCATTCAAGTAAATGTGTATATTTTTCTCCGTATAGCTTCTTGATGCTTCCCTAAGTGCCTCTGAGACGCGTACTGCTGTACCTTTCACCAATTGTCCGGCATCGTCGGTGTATACACCACTGTTGCACATACAGTCTATAAAGATCAGCCCATTGCAAGACTCAGTCAACAGCAACTTCTGTGCCCACGATTTGATGTACTCTTCTATCAGCTCAAATTTTTTTATTGTGTGAGGGCTAGCCTTGCTAATTATGTTTTTCTTTTTTGCCGCCATACCATCCACCTCTTATTCAACGATGCCTTCTTGGGAAAAAATCAGCTTTCGGATATTCCCAATATCGCAGTTCCGTGTTTTACGCACCTTCGTTAGCATTCTTATACTGACAGTTTAACCTTTAGACAGCTTGTTAGCGAAAGATCATTTGGTACCGACCGCCACCTGCAAGTTCTTTCAAAAGGCATCTACAAAATCATCCCGAAGTGCTTCAGTGCCTCCGTAATTGCCTTTTCCTTCTCCGGCGGGCATTGAGGCTGCTTGGCGTTTTCGGATTGCGGTTTATTGTAGTTCTCACGCTCAATGATGCCGTATTTCTGCTTCACCTGTGCGATATAGAGGTAGCTGACCTTCAATCCGGTATATTCCAGAACATACGCCTTGATTTCCTCATAGGTTGCCTTACTCTCCGCCGAAGTCAAATCCAACTCGTCCATCTTCACTTCGATCTCGATATGTTCCTTGCTTTGAAGTTTGGACAATAGACATACCGTCTCCACATGCCCCGTCCTCGGAAAGAGATCCACCGGCTGGTAGCAGCGGAGGGTGTAGCCCTTTTCTGCCAGCACTTTGCAGTCCCTTGCCGCCGTGGAAGGGTTGCAGGAAATCATGACTACCTTTTCAGGCGCCATCTCCCCGATGGCCTCGATGACCTCCACGCCGCAGCCCTTCCGGGGCGGATCTACTAAGATCACATCGGGCTTCATGCCCTCTTCCGCCAGCCGCTTCGCCGCTCCCGACGCATCGGCGCAGAAAAACTCCGCCCGATCCATGCCGTTTTTCTTTGCATTTTTCCGGGCGTTTTCCACCGCCTCCGGCACGACCTCCACGCCGGTCAGCCGCCCGATCTTCCCATAAGCGGTCAGCCCGATGGAGCCGATGCCGCAGTAAAGATCCAGCAAATGCTCGTCTCCCCGGAACTCCGCCAGCTCAAACGCACGCTGATAGAGCCGCTCCGCCTGTGGCTTGTTCACCTGATAGAAGGCGGCGGGGGAGATGGAAAGCTCCACCCCCAGCAGGGTGTCCGAAAGCTCCGGCTCGCCCCAGATCTGCTGCCAGCGCCTTCCTAAGATCACATTGGTGCGCTCGGCGTTCACGTTTACACAGACTCCGGATACCTCCGGAAATTTCCGGGACAGCCGCTCCGAAAGCTCCCGGATCTTCGGCGGATCCTTTTTCACCGCCACCATGCAGACCAGCACCTTCCCCGTCGAAGGCGCCTGCCGCAGATAGACATGGCGGTAGATGCCCTGCCCGTTCTCCTCCCGGTAAATGGGCAGGCGGGTCTCCTCCAAAAAACGAAGGATCTCCTTTAAGATCCTTCCGAACACCGGCGGCTGCAGGGGACAGTCTTCTGCCGGAACGACCCGATGGCTGTTCCTCGCATAAAAGCCCGCCACCGGCTTCCCGTCGATCAGGGCAAGAGGATACTGCGCCTTATTCCGGTACCCGTCGGTCTTCTCGGATCCAAGAATGGGGAGGGGATCCTCCAAAAAGCCTCCCAACCGTCGGAAGGCGTCCTTCACGGCCTTTTCCTTCAGCCGCAGCTCCGCCTCATAGGTCAGGTGCCGGAAGGAGCAGCCGCCGCATTTCCGAAAAACGCCGCATCCCCCGCCTGGATCTTTCCCTCGGTCGGGGGAGGGGGTTATCAGCTCTTCCAGAATCCCGAAGCCGTAGCTTTTCAACACCTTGACGATCTTCACCCGTGCCACGTCCCCGGGAGCGGTCAGCGGGACAAAGACGGCAAACCCGTCGATGCGGCAGACGCCGCTGCCCTCTAAAGTCAAGTCTTCGATACAGACTTCATAGACCTCATTTTTTGCGATCATAGCGTTCCTCCAAAAAGAAACTGCTGCGGGAGCGGTGTTTCACCGTTTCCGCAGCAGCTCCAAAGCAATTATTGGACGGCAGCCGCATTCTCCGGGCTGTCTCCGCCCTCTTCATCCGTTGCCTCGTGAGGCATATCGCAAGGGCCGGGAAGTGCGTTTTTCTTATAGTAGCCGGTCTCCGTCTTGGTGCAGCGGGAGGTCACTGCCAATCCCGACTCCACACAGAACTCCATGGAAACCACGTCGTCGCTTAACTCGAACTGCTTGGGCTCCAGTCCCTCGTGGACCTCGGTCATGATGGTCTTCCAAACCGTATCGGGGGAGTAGAGCCGGCTTTCCGGCAGCTCCGCAGGGGTGTCATAGCCGGTCCAGAAGCCGCCGATGTAGTAAGGCGTCATGCCGACGAAGGCACGGTCGTAGTAATCCTGAGAGGTACCGGTCTTGCCGACCACATCCATATCGCCCATGTTGGCACGACGGCCGGTGCCGGATTCGCCGACGACGACCTGCCGCAGTAGCCGGTTCATAATGGACGCTGTATCCTCGGAAAGGGCACGGTTCTTGGTGGAAGTGTTGTCGTAAACCACGTTACCATTGGTGTCCTCGATCCGGGAATAGGTGGCGGGCTTATAGTAAAGGCCGCCGTTCCCGAAGGGGGCGTAGGCTGCGGTGATCTCTTCCAGATAGATACCCTTGGACATGGAGCCTAAGGTCAGAGCCGGCACACAGTCGTTGACCGATCCGCTCTTCACAAGGGTGGTGATGCCGAATTTCTTCTCCATGAATTTCACAGAACGTTCCGGCGTCAGCTGCTGGATGAGCTTGACCGGGATGGTGTTCAGTGATTTCCGCAGGGCGTAGACCACGGTCACATCGCCTTCGTACTTGCCGCTGAAGTTCTTCGGCCAATCGTTGTTGTTGTTTTTCATCACCGGGCTGTCCACAAGGACGGTGGACCAGTTGATGAGGTCGTATTCCAGCGCCGGCGCATAAACGGCGATGGGCTTGATGGCGGATCCGGGTGACCGGGCGGCCATAGTGGCACGGTTAAAGCTGCGGCTCTGGGTCTTTTCGCCCTTGCCGCCTACCAGTGCCAGCACTTTCCCTTCGTAATCCATAATGACAAACGCCGCTTCCGGGGTTTCGTCGTTTGCGTTGGGGGAAAGCTCATTGGGGGAGAAGGTCTGCCAGTCTAAGAATTTTTCTTCCACGATCTTCTGGAGCTTGGCGTCTACGTTCATATAGATCCGGTAGCCGCCCTGTCTTAACCGGTCGGAGGCATACTCTCTCGACCAGTTATTGGCTTCCATCAAATCAGCGATGACCTCTTCGATGACTGCATCGGTGTAATAGGAGGTCACGCCCTGTGCCGTCTGGGTAGTGGAGGGGTCGGGGGTCACCTGAGAAGAATCCACCGTGACCACCGGCTCGGCGCAGTATTTCTTGTACTCTTCCTCGGTGAGCTTGCCCTGCTCGTACATACATCTTAAAGCATAGTTCCGCCGATCCTTGTTTTTTTCCGGATAAAGATCCGGCCGCCAGCTGTTGGGGGAACGGGTCATGCCTGCCAGAGACGCCGCCTGAGGGGTCGTCAGCTCCCAAACGTGACAGCCGAAATACGCCTGGGACGCCGCTTCCACGCCCCGGTTCCGACCGCCCAGGAAGATGATGTTCAGGTACTTTTCCAATATCTCATCTTTCGTATACTGCCGCTCCAGCTGGATCGCACGGAAGATCTCCCGGATCTTCCGGACAGGGGTCACATCGTCGTCCTTTGTGATGTTCTTCACCAGCTGCTGGGTAATGGTGGAGCCGCCCTGAGAGCCGCCCCGGAGCAGGGCGTTGACGGTGACCCTTACGGTCCGGATCCAGTCCACGCCGTCGTGCTCATAAAACCGCTTGTCTTCCGTGCAGACATAGGCTTCGATGAGACATTGAGGAATCTGATCGATGGTGACCTCGATCCGGTTCTCGTCCGCCGCCATGCGGTAAACTTCCGTCTGCACGCCGTTTTCATCATTGGCATAGAATATAGTGGTTTCCGCCATGGAAACGTTATCCAGATTGATGGGTTCATCGGTCTCCATGAAATTCATCACATAGATGGTAATGGCGGTGACAACGACGCAGCCGGTGATGACTCCCACCAGAAAAAGCGTGACGAAGATCCGGGCCAGATGTCCGAAGATCTGCCGGGTCACAACCAGCGCTTTGGAGCCGGTGCGTTTTCTTTTCGGGCGTTTGTTTGCTGCCAAGGGTTCAGCCTCCTTTGCAAGCCGGAACGTTCCGGCAGACATGGGATCTATCCGTAAATCCCGTGGGTGGATCCATACGGTCGATCAGAATCGAGCCGGATGCGAAATTCTGCAAAACGCAGCACACTTTTGCGAAGCAAAAGACTTTGAGGTTATTATACCACAGCCGTCAAAAGCGAAGGTTTTGACAGGCGGCAAATGCCGCCGCAGCTTTGCGCTAAGCAAAGCCGGATGCGGTACAATGTTCTCAAAGAGAAGCCGTTAGGCTCCCGAAAGATGCGAAGCAGCTTTCTCTTTTGCGAAGCAAAAGACTTTGAGGTTATTATACCACAGAAATTCCCGCTTGTTAACCCCCAAAAATCCGCTCCGCCGATTTTCGTTTTCCGATTTCCTGTATATTTTTCCCGGAATCGACCAAAATAACGAAAAAGAGGCGGAGATCATCCGCCTGAAAGGAGCTGCTTTTATGGAAAAACGGTTGATCCTGCCGGCGGTCACGGCCGTCCTTCTGATGCTCTTCCTGTTCGGCGTCTTTTTCTTCGCCTTCGCCGGCGGAACCGTCTCCTCTTCCGCCAGCCCCCAGCCCGCCTACATTCTAAGAGAGTATCAGGGGAAGCTGGCGGTCTTCCTGCCAGGCTTCGACACGCCGGAGCAGGTCACCGACCAGCCTGTCTCCCTTCTTCCGGACTGGGATCAGGCGGAACTGAGAGCCGGAGTGCCGGTGACCGATAAGGAAGCCCTTTCCCGGGCTTTAGAGGACTACACCTCTTAGCCGTAGACCCGGAGCACGGAGGAAATCTCCCGGATCATGGACATTTCCCGGAAAATGGTCAAGGAATCCCGGAAATTCCGCTCCAATACCGTGTCGGTAATGACCACGATCTCGGCGGAATCCCCCTGCCGGCTCTTCTGGATGATCTGCGCAATGCTGACCCCGTTGTTGCCGAGGACGCTGGCGACGCTGGCCAGCACGCCGGGACGGTCTTCTACCTGCATCCGCAGAAAGTAGCGGCTCTGCGTCTCTTCCACCGGCTTCACCGGCAGGTGCCGGTAGCAGGTGCAGCCGATCCGCCCGGTGCAGCCGCAGCGCAGGTTCCGGGCGGCTTCCATCACGTCGCCCATGACGGCGCTTGCCGTAGGCAGCGCTCCTGCGCCCCGCCCCATGAACATGGCGTCGTCCACGGCGTCTCCATGGACAAAAACGGCATTGAACGCATCGTGAACGGACGCCAGCGGGTGCTCCGCCGGGATCAGCATGGGATGGACTCTCGCCTCCACGCTCTCTCCGTCGCTGCGGGCTACCGCCAAGAGCTTAACGCAGCAGCCCATCTCCTTTGCATAGGCCACGTCCCGGGCAGTGATGCTCCGGATGCCCTCCACATGGACGTCCTTTAACACCACCCGGGAGTGGAAGGCGATGGAAGCTAGGATCGCCAGTTTCCGGGCAGCGTCCAATCCCTCCACATCGGCGGTGGGATCCGCCTCAGCATAGCCCAGCTCCTGCGCTTTTTTCAGCGCTTCGTTGAAATCCATTCCGTCCCGACTCATGCGGGTCAGGATGTAGTTGGTGGTGCCGTTGACGATGCCCATGACCTCGGAAATGTGGTTCCCGGAAAGGCACTGCTTCAAGGGCCGGATGATAGGGATGCCCCCGGCCACCGAAGCCTCAAATAAAAGGTCGCAGCCGGACTTCTCCGCCGCCGCAAACAGCTCCGCCCCATGCTCCGCCATCAGATCCTTGTTGGCGGTGATGACCGTCTTTCCTGCCTCCAGCGCCTTGATGATCCGGCTCCGAGCCGGCTCGATCCCGCCGGTGACCTCGATGATGATCTTTACCTGGGGATCCCCGATGATGTCCTCCCACCGGTCGGTGAGCAGGGAAGGATCCACTCCCGGACGGGGCTTTTTCTTATCCCGTACCAGAATATGGGTGATCATGGGCAGGGTTCCGGTCTTCGGAAAAAACTCGTCCTTCTGCCGTTTGAACAATTCGTAGACCCCTCCGCCTACGGTTCCAAGCCCCAAAAGCGCTACGGGGATCACAATTTTTTCTGCCATTTTTCTTCCTCCTGGCCCTATATTAAAAACAACTGTCCTTTTCTGAAAATCACACGCATTATTATAGCATATTTTTCTGCAAAATGGAAGAGGGAATCTTCCGGAACCTCTTGACTTTTCCACCCCGGATAGTGTATCATAAATAAGACGCCGGTGTGTTGGAATTGGCAGACGAGGCGGACTCAAAATCTACTTCGCCGTTTCATACCACCTTGGTGTAAACCCTTGATTTTGCAAGGTTTTTTGAAAACTGAATATGTAATTTGGTTTTAATGTCCCTCCATGATGTCCCTCCGTTTTCTCGGATGGGGCATCGGGAGATGACTTAAAATAATAGATGCCGGTGTGTTGGAATTGGCAGACGAGGCGGACTCAAAATCCGTTGGGCTAATAACCCGTGCGGGTTCGACCCCCGCCACCGGCACCACACTTTGAAGGCTCGCAAACCCTTGATACGGCTGGGTTTGCGGGCTTTTCTTTATGCTCTGTGCGCTTATGTACTGTCCCTCCCGCATCATCATATTTGCCGTTTGCAGGCTGATTTTAGGAGGGACATCGGAGGGACATAAAGTATCATGCGGAGGGATATACGCCCAAAATCGCATTGGCAGACGCAATCTTCGAGTTGAAATTCAGGTGCGTGTAAATGTTTGAGGTGGTCGAAATATCACTGTGCCCCAACCATTCCTGAATTTCTTTCAGGCTGACACCATTTGCATACAACAGACTTGCACAACTATGACGAAGATCATGGAAACGGATCTTCCGCATACCGTTCTTTTGCAGGATCAGTGGGAAATGCTGTGTGATATATCCGGGCTTCACAAGCTCACCGATTTCATTGACATAGATATAATCAGCAAACTTCCTGCAATAAGATTTTCCGCACAGCTTTCGGTTCAGCTCCTGTTCTGCTTTCAGGCGATGCAGCAATTCCTCAAATGGCGGCACAAGCGGCAGGCTGCGATAGCTGGCCTTTGTCTTTGTCCTGTCCTTTTGAATGATCTTGCTCTTGCCGTCTATGGTCGCCTGCGTAACGGTGTGCCGAATCGTAATCGTCTTTTTCTTGAAGTCGATGGCATCCCATTTCAGACCTACCGCCTCGCTTCGGCGCAAACCGTAAAATGCACCGAGGATCACGCCAAGTTCAATGGGATCACCACGGACAACTTCAAAAAGATGGTTCAGCTCATCCTCCTCATAGAAGCTGCCAACGAACTTTTCCTTCTTGGGTCGTTCAATCCGGTCTGCCGGATTCGAGTCAATCAGGCCGAGTTTGAAAGCGTGCTGCAAGGCTTTACGAATATTGGCGTGACGGTGTATGACCGTGTTTGCAGAAACGCCTCGTACCGTCAATTCATAGGTGTAGTAATCTTGTATGTGCTTCGGTGTCACCTCGCACAGAGCCAGTCCGGGGTGATGTTCCTCAAAATAAGGAATAATCTTATTTTTGATGCCCATTGCATACGCCCCGTAGGTGGTTTCCTCCACATTCTTTTTCGTCATTTCCAGCCAATCGAGCAGGAACGCAGTAAAAAGAATTGTGCCAACGGGGGCTTTGCCCGTACTGCGTTCGATTGCTCTTGCTTCCAGTTCTGCTTCCTTGGCGGCACGAGCCTCGGAAAGCATCTTTTCGGCACGCTTTTTGTTTCCCTTTACTGTCAGACCCGTAGACTTGGACGGCGTGTGCCGTTTGCCGTATTCGTCCACATAGTTCAGTACCATATGATAGTACCCGTTTTTCTCTCGCAGATGTCCTGCTACCATAATAAAACCTCCTTTGAATGGTACAGCGTAGATCCATCTGCCATTGACATTTATATTGTAGCAGAAAGAACTTCATAGGCCGAATGTGCAAACGAGGTTTCACGCACTGGATTTATCTACAAGCTCCAAGTATTTCAGAATGTTCAGCTTCGGAATACAATAGTGACGGCCAATGACAAAGCTCCTGATCTCACCGGAGCGCAAGAGTTTATAGGCAGTTTTATCGCAGATGCCACCGAGCATTTCACACATCTGCTGGACATTGACCACATCGGGATAGTCGGTAAATAACAGCTTGTAGGCCGTCTGTGATTCCATAGGCCGCCTCCTTACCGCTTCTTCGGCACAAGCTCATAGTCATACCCTTTCCGCTGATTACAGTAGGTACAAGTGTCCTTCGCCACCTGCACCGGGTCGATCCTGCGCAAGTCATGACCCCCGGCTGAGCCGGGGGCTTGAGAAAGCCCTAGAAGGGCATAAC
>ERZ827363.2205-NODE-2205-length-17238-cov-6.543793_pt1 | contig 17238 bp, 2 predicted proteins | sample MGYA00519776_ERZ827363 | MGnify/ENA primary metagenome ERZ827363 (study PRJEB31778, sample SAMEA3449288) | human gut metagenome | biome: human gut; feature: human-associated habitat; material: faeces | place: United Kingdom | collected 2010/2012 ...
TCTCCAAGATATCTTGAAGCTATTTGAATAGCTCATTATTTGTTGTCGTTACATTGAAGTAACTTTGAATTATGGTTGGTTTTGACTATGTCAAAACCCGCACTCTGGTATATGTTCAATCATTTTGATTGATTACCTATCATTGTTCAGTTTTCAAAGATCTGTGCCCCTTCATATGGGGTACTTGAATATAATAACATTTCCATATACTGATGTCAACAACATTTGGACAATTTTTACGACAAATTTCAGGAAAATTTTATCATTATTTTTGCACAATTCCACGGCCTAATTTTACAGATTTAAAACTTGAGTTATATTACTTTTTAGACATATCATATAGGGAGAATTTAAAATAAAAAGAAGCCGCAACAAGAATACATCTATTGCATTCTGTTGCGGCTTCTTGCCTATATGACAGTGTGTTTATAGAATCCCTTATTTGTGTCTCAACACTGTATATTAAAAACTTTTATATATAAGGTATTGCAACTGCACATTCCTTATAACAAAAGCTATACATATAATGTGATTATATATGTATTAGATGATTAGTTATCTGTCTGAATCGCTTCACGAAGGTTAATTTCGTGCATGTCTCCAACAGAAGGTTCTTCTGCAGACATATTTTTTACAGTTTGTTTTGTAGCAAACCAAACTGCTTCGTTCATGTAATAACGCAATTCTTCATTAGATACATGTTCTTGATCTTGAGCCATGATATCAAGCATAGCATCTTCCAATGCTTGTGCGTCTTCATCAGTCAAAGGACCGCCAACGGCCTTTTGTTTTTGAAGCAATTCATTCATGCGATCAACCATGCTGCGCAATACATTGTAACCATAGCTATTTGTGTAACCTTGGTCCTTATCATATTTAGGGAATGTGTAATAGCTATACTCGTTTTTATTACGGTTTTCACCATTCCAGTTCAATGCAGTTTCTTGGCCATGTACATAACCTAAAGAATGTTTACGGAAATAATCAGCATAATTATGCTTATCTTTAGAATGTAACCATTTAGCTTCTTCTTTAGTTAACGCTTGATGATTATTCTTTTTGCTTTCAGCTAAAGCAATGTGTTTTTCCGCATTTTCCCATGCTTTCACAAATTCATGGATACTTTGCACTGCCTGAGGGCTAGCCACAGGAACCAATACAACAGAACCTGTTGTAGGCGCTTTAGCCGGATTTGGTAAAAGCAATGGATCATCAAATGTAGCAGATGCCGCATTAACATGGAATACGCCACTGCCGAATAATACTGCCGCTGTGAAAGCAAGCAAAGTGGATTTTTTCATTATATATTCCTCTTTTCTATCAACGAATTAAATCGGGTGAGAGGATCCCCTAAAGAGGAATCCTCACCCCGTAATGTTCAGTATGAACGTATTATAAACCTAGTCTTGCCATCATTGCAGCAATATTAGCTTTCATTTGTTCATTTTCAGCTTTCAAATCAGCTACTTCACCTTTTAATCCTTGATTTTCAGCTTTCATTGCAGCAAGTTCACGTTGCATTGCATATGTAGAACTGATAGGTCCTTTACGATAACGATCTGCAGTTTCTGCTTCGCCGTCTCTGTTACCTACTTTCCAAGTTACACCAGCATTTGCCATCATATGGCTATTGCTGCCTGCCCAAGCTACACCAGCATGTAACATCATGGATTCATTTTTATAATGAGCCACACCTAATGCCAATGCGGAGTCGCCACGGTAGTTACCGTAACCTGCCATAATTTGAGTAGGTTCGTAAGGGTCATAAGCCATAGGTTTCAATGCGGACAACGCGGAGGACATCGCACCAACTTGACGAACTTCGTTTATAACATTATTCATGCTGTTTGCAACACGATTAAGTTGGGAACCATTAACAGCATCAGTAGAAGTGGAGCTAATTTCGCCTGGTGCTACGTTAGTAATCTTATTACCACCGTTATTCAAACCAGAGCTTGTTAAGGATACGCTGCCACCACCATTATTTTTGATTGTGATACCATTACCGTTTGTTACAGTTGTATGACCGGAGTTATCCATAGTTGTAATAGAGTTGATACCAGTAATATCTTTTGCCAAACGAACATTCAAGCTGCCGTTGTTATCGGAAATAACACCGATATTGTTTGCAGTGGAAAGTTTGCTTTCATCAGTGATGCCACCTTTAACGGTTACTTTTTCACCTAAGTTACGATGGAATTCACCTTTGTCACCTGCAAAGTCTAAGCCAGCTTTCTTAAGGCCATCGATACCTTTTTTCAAGTCGCCGATGTTAGCACCATTTGTTAAGCTGCTGCTATTATCAGCAATATTGTTGATATCTTCGCCTTCGCCATAACCGCTTGCCATGTTAACAACTTTATTGCCACCATTGTTCAAGCCGTCCTTAGTCAATGTTACTGCACCAGTACCATCTTTAGGGGAACCTTGACCTGCTGGAGGAGTAGTAATTGCAACACCGTTGCTGCTAACAGTAGTAGTTACTTTAGTACTACCCATGCCGGATGTAACAACCACACCATCTGCAGTTGTGCTTGTTCTCTTAGTCTTTTTGTCAGTAGTTACAACACCGTTAACAGTCAACTCAGTGGACTGAGTTGGATTATCTACAAGTACACCTTTAGCTGTTGTTTGAGTTGTATTATTTTGACTATCAGATACTTTCACATTACCTGCAGTAAGAGCAGTTGTATTGCCTAATGTATCAGTGCTTGTAACACCTACACCGTTTGTTACAGTAGAGAATTTCTTATCGTCAGTAGTGGTAATCACACTGCGTAAATTCAAGTCTTTTTTGATATCTACAGTGTATGTTTTAGACTTATCTGCATTTGTTGTAGATGTTACAGTTGTATTGCCGCTATCGCCAGCTTTCACTGTCGTAGTTGCTGCAGCCATGCTGCTCTTCAACTGTTGAACGTTAACTGCATCTGTATCATTTACACCAGCTGCCACGTTAGTAATCTTTTGATTATTTGCGTTTAAGCCTTCGTTAGAAATGTATGTTTTACCACCTACAGATACACCTTTATTGTCAAGTACAACTTGTTTGTTTGGATCGGAACCAACTGTTACAGAGTCAAGACCTTTAAGGTTCTTAGCAAGTTTAACGTTCAAGTTACCGTTTTCATTAACTACGCCAATATTACCGTTTGAAAGTTTAGAAGCATCAGCTTCGCCACCTTTAAGTTCCAATGTTTGACCAAGGTCTTTATGGATAACTTCACCGGAGTCGCCTTTGAAGTTCAAGCCTTTCTTAGTCAAGTCTTGAGTGTTCTTATCAATTTTATTATCTACAACTTTCAATTGATCTTCTGTTGCAGCTTGACCGTTAGTGATGTTATTAGGATCCCAAGTTCTGTTAGTCAAGTTGTTTACAGTACCATTTGCACCGTTAACTAAAACTTTACCAGCATTGATTGAGCCCTCTGTACCATTGATAGTTACTGCATTAGTACCTTCACCAGCTTTCACGATACCTTTAGTACCATCAATGTGAACTGCTGTATTACCAGAACCTAATGTTACAGTATCTTTCAAGCCTACAGTGAAAGTCTTAGCTTTTGTAATAGCGTTGATTTCTTCCTCAACATCAATATTTTTACCAGCTTTTACCTTAGTATCAGACGCAGCTTTTACTTCGTTCAATTGATTCAAGTTAACTGCATCAGTACCATCAGTACCAGCTTTTACATTCTTGATTTGAGTATCGTTAGCATCAAAACCATTAGCTGTAACGAATTTCTTGCCGCCGATTGTCAAACCATCATTGTTGATAGTTGTTTGACCAGTTGTTACGCTGTTCAAACCTGTTAAGTCTTTTGCAAGTTTAACATTCAACTTACCGTTTTCGGATACAACACCGATATTGTTGTCAGACAATTTAGCTTTATCAGAAACGCCACCTACAACATCCAATGTTTGACCAAGGTCTTTATGAATTAATTCACCAGAGTCAGCTTGGAAGTTCAAGCCTTTCTTAGTCAAGTTTTCAGTGTTCTTATCAATTTTGTTATCTACAACTTTTAATTGATCTTCTGTTGCAGCTTGACCACTTATGATGTTATTAGGGTTCCAAGTAATGTTAGTCAAGTTGTTTACAGTACCGTTTGCACCGTTAACGAAAACTTTACCAGCATTGATGTTACCTGTTACACCATCGATTGCCACTTTACCAGCATTGATTGTGCTGTTCACACCATTAATAGTCACTGCATTCGCACCGTTACCAGCTTTTACGATACCAGTTGTACCGTCGATATTAACAGCTGTGTTACCGGAACCTAATGTTACAGTGTCTTTCAATGCAACTGTGTAAGTTTTAGCTTTTGTTACAGTATCTACAGTTTCATCAACATTGATGTTTTTGCTACCTTCTACTTTTGTATTAGATGCAGCTTTTACATCGTTCAATTGTTTAACGTTAACAGCATCGTTGTCTTCTACGCCAGCAGTTACGTTTTTGATTTGCGTATTGTTAGCATTAAAGCCATTAGCTGTAACGAATTGTTTGTTGTTGATTGTCAAGCCATCGTTGTTGATAGTTGTTTGACCAGTTGTTACGCTGTTCAAGCCTGTTAAGTCTTTTGCAAGTTTAACATTCAACTTACCGTTTTCGGATACAACACCGATATTGTTGTCAGACAATTTAGCTTTATCAGAAACGCCACCTACAACATCCAATGTTTGACCAAGGTCTTTATGAATTAAATCGCCAGAGTCAGCTTGGAAGTTCAAGCCTTTCTTAGTCAAGTCAGTGCTGTTGTCAGTGATTTTCTTATCAACAGATTTCAATTGATCTTCTGTTGCAGCTTGACCGCTTGTGATATTTGCAGGATCCCAAGTGATATTTGTTAAGTTGTTTACAGTACCTGTAGTACCATTGACAGTCACTTTACCGGAGTTGATAGTGCCATTTGTACCATTGATAGTCACAGCATTAGCACCGTCACCAGCTTTCACGATGCCTGTAGTACCGTTGATGTTAATTGCTTTATCGCCGGAACCTAAAGTTACATTGTCTTTCAATGCTACTTTATAAGTTTTAGCGTGTGTATTAGGGTCTACTGTGGAATCAACATTGATGTTTTCGCTACCTTCTACTGTAGTGTTAGACGCATTTTTAACTTCGTTCAATTGATTCAAGTTAACTGCATCATTACCATCAGTACCAGCTTTTACGTTTTTGATTTGTGTGTTGTTAGCATCAAAACCGTTAGCTGTAACGAATTTCTTACCACCAATTGTTAAACCTTCGTTATTAATTGTTGTAGCACCAGTTGTTACACTTGTTAAGCCAGTCAACTCTTTAGCAAGTTTAACATTCAACTTACCGTTTTCAGATACCACGCCGATGTTATTGTCGGACAATTTAGCTTTATCGGAAGTACCACCTACAACATCTAATGTTTCGCCAAGATCTTTATGAATGCTTGTAGCGTCATCGCCTTTGAAGTTCAAGCCCTTCTTAGTCAAGTTACTACCATTGTCAGTAATTTTCTTATCAACAACTTTCAATTGATCTTCTGTTGCAGCTTGACCGCTTGTGATATGGTCAGCATCCCAAGTGATATTTGTTAAGTTGTTTACAGTACCTTTAGCACCGTTAACAAGAACTTTACCGGAATTGATATTGCCTGTTACACCGTCAATCGCTATGTTACCAGCATTAATTGTGCTGTTTGTACCGTTGATAGTCACAGCATTGTTGCCTTCGCCGGCTTTTACAATACCTTTTGTACCGTCGATGTTAACAGCTGTATTGCCGGAACCCAATGTTACTGTGTCTTGTAAACCAACTGTATAAGTCTTAGCTTTAGTAAGTGGATCTTCAGAATCAGTTACATTGATGTTTTTACCAGCTTTTACAACAGTTTTAGCTGCCGCTGCGTTATTGGATACTTCTTTCAACTGTTTAAGGTTAACTGCATGGTTATCCTCTGTACCAGCTTTCACGTTTGTGATTTGAGTATCGTTAGCATTGAAGCCATTACTTGTAACAAATGTGTTGCCACCGATTGTCAAACCATTGTTGTTAATAGTTGTAGCACCAGTTGTTACGCTGTTCAAACCTGTCAAATCTTTAGCAAGTTTAACATTCAATACGCCGTTGTTATTAACTACGCCGATGTTATTTTCTGAAAGTTTAGATGCGTCAGCTTGACCGCCAGAGATTTTCAATGTTTGGCCAAGGTCTTTATGAATTGCAGTACCTGCATCGCCTTGGAAGTTCAAGCCTTTTTCTACGATTTCAGTTTTTGTAGTATCAATTTTATTATCTACTACTTTCAATTGATCTTCTGTAGCAGCTTGACCATTAGTAATAGCTTTAGGGTTCCAAGTTCTGTTAGTCAATTCGTTAACAGTACCTGTAGTACCATTGATAGTTACTTTACCGGAGTTGATAGTACCATTTGTGCCGTTGATAGTCACAGCATTATCGCCAGTGCCAGCTTTCACGATACCTGTTGTACCGTTGATATTGATAGCTGTATTACCTGTGCCTAATGTTACTTCATCTTTCAAGCCTACAGTATATGTTTTAGCTTTAGTTACATTGTCGATACTTTCATCAACTTTAATGTTTTTACCTTCAGCTACCTTTGTATTTGCTGCAGATGCACTGTTGGATACTTCTTTTAATTGTGCCAAGTTTACTGCATCGCTGTCGATTGTACCACGAGCAACGTTAGTAATCTTGTTACCACCATTATCCAAGCCTGTTTTAGTAAGGGATACAGATGCATTGTTTGTAGCACCGTTGCTGATAGTTACACCATTGGAAGTAACTTTTGTATCACCTACAGTTACGCTGTTCAAACCTTTAAGGTCTTTTGCCAAACGAACTTTCAAGTCATTAGAGCCATCGGATACAACACCGATATTGTCTTCTGCAGTCAATTTGGAAGCTTCAGTAATGCCACCTTTAACGTTAACTTGTTCACCAAGTTTTTTATTGATTACGTTACCGGAGTCAGCACCGAATTTCATGCCTTTATTGATCAATTCTTCTTTAGTCTTGAACAATTGGCTACCGTTAATAGCATCTGTAGATGTAGCTGTTACAGCACCGTCTTTTACATTTGTAATAGTAGTGCCATTAGCGCCTTCCAATGTTACCTTAGTTTTATCAACAACACCGTTATTGATGTCATATTTAACAGCACGATCTGTCAATTTATCTACAGAAGTCTTGGATGCAATGTTATTGATTGTAACTTGCTCTTTAACGCCTGCATGGTTTTTATCCTCTACAGTCAAGGATACTTCACCATTGTCGTTTACCTTGTAGGAACCGTCAGCGCTGGAGTTTCTTACAAGACGATAGTCAGTTGCACTGCTACCTTGTTGAGTAATTTGTTCACTAACTTTTTTCAACTGATCTTCAGTCGCTGCACGACCGGATACGATAGATGTGGAATCCCAGCTCTTATTGCTCAAGTTAGTTACATAATTACCAGTTTCGCTCGCTTGTTTCGTATTTTGAACAGTTTGAGCGCCCATTACAACGCCACTAGCAGTTACTCTACCTGCTGTACCATCAAGAACTACTTGATTGTTACCGCTACCCAATGTCACTTTGTTATTCAAACGAAGATCATATTTAGCGCCTTCAGTGCTTGTAGCAGGAGTCGTTGTCAATTTAAGGTTATCATCGGAAACAGTTACTTTTGAATGTTTGCCTGCTTCGATTTTTACATCATGCAATTGGCTACCATTTACAGCATCTGTAGAAGTAGAGGATACTTCGCCAGCTTTCAAGTTAGTAATTGTTGTACCGCCTTGGCCTTCCAAAGTAACCTTGTTTTTATTAACAGTAGTACCGTTAAGATCATATTTAACAGCACGTTCTGTCAATTTATCCAATTCAGTTTTGGATGCGATATTGTTGATTGTTACCGTATTAGCAGGGTTGTTAGGATGAGCTTCATCTTTAACTTTTAAATCAACTTTATTGTTTTCTACAGAGTAAGAACCATCTGCAGAATTTGTATTGTTGATCAAGCGGTAATCTGTTTTAGCTGCATTAGTAGTCTTGATTTCATCAGACACTTTTTTCAACTGATCTTCAGTTGCTGCACGACCAGATGTGATTGTAGGGTTTTGAACATTCCATTCTTTGTTGTCCAAACCAGTTACATAGTTTTTATTGTCGCTATGTTTACCTACACGAACAGAACCAGCAGTTACGCTATTCAAACCTGTTAGGTCTTTTGCCAACTTAACATTAAGGTTGCCGTCTTTAGCTACAACACCGATGTTATTGTCAGATAAAGCACCTGTAGCGCCACCAGTAATACCTAAAGTATCGCCAAGTTGTTTATTGATTTTAACATTGTTATCGCCTTGGAAGCTTAAGCCTTTAGCGATTTTGTTAGTGTTATTTGTGATATTAGTAGTATTAATATCTTGTTGCTCTTTAGAAGCAAGGTTCGTCAACTTAACTTGTTTAGGATTGGAACCATCAGCATCCGCAACAGTCAATGTCATGCTACCGTCAGCAGCTACTTTATATTCACCGTTGCTGCCTGCTGCAGGGTTTGCAATCAAGCGGTAGTCAGTTTTGGAAAGACCATTAGAGATTTTAGAGATATCAACATCGAATGTTTGATTATCATTACGTGTCAATGTCAATCTCTTACCGTCATTGGATACTGTACCGGATGTAACATAAGTATTTTTCAAACCTGTTACTTCAGCGGTTAAACCGTTTGTACCGGTCATGTTAATCTTGCCATTACCGTTTGCTTCATAAGTAGCAGCACCACGTTGTAAGTATTTATCGTATTTAGCTGCAATACGAGAGATATCACCGATATTAGCCGCATTTGTTAATGTATCGCCACCGGATTTTACATTAGTGATTTGATTACCACCAGCATTGATACCTCTTGTGCTCATGGATACATTACCTGTTGTAACGGAGTTGAAGCTTGCATCTTCAACAGTTGCAACCGTAACATTATCTCCGGAGCCTTCTAATGCAATATTTTTACCAGCTTTAAAGTTAACTGTACGATTAGGCGCTTTTACATCTTTTAGCTTTCTACCGTCAACTTGAAGTTCCCAACCTTGGTTTGCAGATTTAATAGCTTCATGAACGGTATTTTTACCTGTATCACCAATGTTAGTCATGGTGATAGTACCGTTTTGGTCAACCTGAGCATTACCGCCTAAGATATTCTTAGTGCTGTTAGCTACATTACCCACTGCATTAGCAACGCCATATAATTGGCTGCCATTAATAGCATCTGTAGATTGTGCATTCACACGACCAGCAGCTACGTTAGTGATTGTACGTTTTGTAGAATTGTTACCAACGCTAACTGTGGAATCAGCAGTGCCACCGGCATAGTTATATTTCAAGCCGTTAATAGTTTCACTAGCAGTGCTCACAGAGGCCGCTGTTTCAGATTTAGCACCTAACGCAACGCCACGAACGTTATTTACTGTCGCATTGCTACCAAGAGCTAAGCCTTCGTTTGCTTGTACACTTGCTTCACTACCGATTGCTACAGCATCAGTTACTTCTTTTTGAGCTTTAAGTTTAGTGATTAATTCAGGATTATCTTTATAAACACTACGATCACGTACACGTTCTAATGTACCTGCTTGAGCGCTTACGCCCAATGCGATGGACCGAGAACCAGTTGCTTGTGCATCATCACCGATAGCCACAACATTTTTCTTGTCCCCATCTTGAGTGCTCAAAGCACTAGCTTCACGACCCATAGCAATAGAGCCGTAACCTTCGGAATGAGCGTTATTACCGATAGCTGTAGAACGTTCACCTAATGCCCATGCAGCATTACCTGCTGCTACAGAAGATCCGCCCAATGCATATGTATCATTACCTAATGCCACGCCGGAACCACCATGAGCACGCGCAGAGTTACCTACAGCAACGGAGTTATTTACTTTATATTGAGGGTCATTTTGAATACCGGATTCAGCATTATTACCGATAGCTATGCCGTCCATTGCACGAGTTTTGGCATTGTTACCAAGAGCAACCCCATTATCACGATAATGAGCAGCACTGTTACCGATAGCTACGCCTTGTATTCCCTGAGAAAGGGCATTACTACCGATAGCTATGCCATGAGTAAAATTCTCGCCTTTATAATTTGTACCTGCTGCTACATTAGCACCTGTCCCCATAGCAACACTATCTACAGTATTTGATTTAGCACCTTGACCGATAGCAATAGCACGAGCAGCGTTAGCTTGGGTATTAGTACTTCCGTCATATGCTGTATACGGTGTACCTTTTGCGTCTGTCAATGGATCAGGATTTGCAGAACCGATAGCAATGGATTGAGCACCTTTTGCCAATGCGGAGTGACCCATGGCCAAGCTAGCAGACCCTTGTGCGGATGCTGCCGTACCGATAGCTGCCGCATATTGTTCTCCTGCGTAAGCTTGACGCATCATCGCCAAGGAGTTAAAGCCTTTTGCCTTTGCAGCTGAACCGACAGCAATAGCACCGATTTGTTCAGATTGAGCATAATGGCCTAAACCGATACCCAACGCACGAGATTGGGAATAATCACCGATAGAAATACCGGATACGGAGCCATCATTAGAACGTGCATTCGCACGATTACCAATTTGAATACCGAACACCTTATTATCAGTATATAAGTGTCCTTGTCCTGGATTTCCTGGTGTTTTGTAATCATACATTTGAATGTAAGGTGCTTTTTCGCTAGGGTATAAATACGTAAACCCGCCATCACGTTCACCTTCACCAGGAGATAAAGAAAGACCTCTAATAGGTGCTGCATCAACACCCGAAATTAATCCGCTACCGCAGGTCAAAACCATAGCCGCCAAGCCAACTTTTACCGTAGCTTTAGCGGAATTACTAACAAAGCTTTTGGAGCCACGAGTATGGCTTTTTGCAATTTCAGATACAACGACATATGCGCCTCGTACCTGACTCCAAATTACCCTATAAATACGATTCATTTAGTAGTACCTACCTTTCACACAGTTTTATAAGGGATTCTAAAACCAACACTAAAACACTAAAAATAATAAAATTTTCATCAAAAATTTAATTACTATACATATAAAATATCAGATTAGTTTATGAATGTAAATATATTTTTTTCACATTTCGCTCATTTATTTTCAGAACTTTAAACTTCTTTTAAAAATTGATTTTCTTACTCATTTAAATATATTTTCAATCATAAAAACCCTTACAACAATGGGCCAAACAACACTTATAATCTAAAACTAATGATTTTATAGTAAATTAATCACATTTATAATTTTCGATTAAAATTATATGTTCTGTATTATACACTATTATGAAAAGTTTGTGAAGTCAAACACAAAAAAAGAACGAAAGTCCTTTCACAGTAGACTTTCGTTCTTTCATTTTATATACCATATAGGGTTAAAATCATCTAATTTTCATGGGTATTTTCTGGTACATCAGCTCGCTTTTTATCGCATGAACGTAAGATGAAACAGGTATGAATTACATGCCTAAACGACTCATAATAAGAGCTAATTGTCGTTTAGTTTCTTCGTTATCTTTCTGTAGACGAAGGTTGTCTTCTTTCAATGCCGCATAGTCTGCAGTTAATTTTTCATCCTGCGCTTTCATGCGTGCATTTTCAGCTTTCAAAGCGGTCATTTCATCCTGCATTACGTACATAGAACTGATAGGACCGCCCTTGTAGCGTTCAGGAATAGCCTTCTTCTCATCAGAAGAACCGAATTTACGAGTTACACCAGCATTCACCATATTATGACGACTACCAACAGATACGCCTGCATGGAACATAGTGTCTTCCGATGTGTAGTGAGCAACACCTAAAGCTGCTGCAGTTTCGCCTCTGTAATTACCAATACCAGCCATCACTTGAGTTGGTTCTAACGGATCATATTGAATCGGTTTCAACGCAGACATAGCCGCCGCATGAGCACCTACACGTTGCGTTTCGCCCGCCACGGAATTAATAGCATTAGCCATTCCTTCCGTAACACCCTTCAATTGATTTACGTTAACCGCATCCGTGCCGTTTACACCAGGACCTACATTGCTAATTGTTTTACCACCGTTATTCAATCCATCTTTAGTAAGGCTTACAATGTTACCGCTAGCAGGAGTAATGGTTATGCCACTGCCGTTCACAACCGTAGAGTTACCTGCGGCATCCTTAGTCGTTACTGACGTAAGACCTTTCAAATCTTTCGCCATACGAACCTTGAGATTGCCGGTACCATCGGATACAACACCTAAATTATCTTCTGTAGTCAACTTGCTAGCATCAGTAATACCACCGATTACGTTTACCTGTTCGTTAAGTTTTTTGTTAATCACATTACCGGAATCACCACCGTATTTCATACCATCGTCTTTAGTTGCCACTTGATGTGTCTTGCCCTGTTCATCTTGGTACTTAATACGAGTAATAGCATTACCTCCTAGATCAGAATCACCCTTATCAGCAATCATATCTGCATTGCGACCATCTTTGCCAGTTAAACCGATATGACCAACGCCATCTTTGCCGGACATAGATACAGCATCTTTACCGTCTTTACCTGTAATAGCTACTTTGCCGTCTGTACCATTCGCAGCGTCTGGACCTGTAATGGAAACGCCATCTTGACCGTTTTTGCCGACTTTCACCTTATCAGTCGTTACCGTATCGGCAGTGACCGTTTTGGTAGTAACGCTATCAGTCTTAAGATTCTTAGCCATTTTAATAGTAACATTACCATTTTCGGCTACTGTTTTGATATTTTCACCGGAATAATCACTATCAGCCCCTTGACCTTCACCTTTGATAGTAACCTTTTGACCTAAATCACGGTGGAAATCGCCTGTATTACCGGCAAAATCCATACCTTTCTTCGTAATGTCATCACCTAAGTTATTAATCTTATTATCCAAGGTTTTATGGGACTTCTGCAATTGATCTTCTGTAGCAGCACGACCACTTGTAATATTGTTAGGATCCCAATCTTTGTTTTCCAAACCTGTCACATGACCGTCCTTGCCATCAACAGATACTTTACCTGCCGCGATCTTACCATCTTTACCGTCGATAGTTACCTTATCTCCGGCCTTAATTGTACCGTTTATACCGTCAATCGCTACAGTGCCGGCCTTGATTGTGCCCTTATCACCATCGATTTCAACTTTATCACCTGCTTTAATGGTGCCTTTGTTACCATCGATAGTAATGTTGTCACCGGCTTTGATAGTGCCTGTTGTACCATCCATTGCAATTTGTTTCGTAGGATCAGTCCCCATTGTTACTTGGTCTTTGAGGCCCACTTTGTAATTTGTAGAACCGTCCGCATTAGTGGTCTTATCTACTTGGACATTATTACCTGCCGTTACTGTTGTAGTAGCAGCTGCTGCGGCTTTATCTAATTGGGATTTATTAACCGCATCCTTAGAATCAGTACCATCAGCTACATTCGTAATCTTCTTGTTGGACGCATCGATACCGTCCTTCGTCATGGATGGACCGTTGGTAATCTTCACACCGTCTTTTGTAACAGCAGTCAACGGATTGCCATCCTTATCTTGAACGGTCATACCTTCACCATTTACAACGGTTTTACCGTTTGCACCATTAGTACCATTGTTGAAAGTTATGGAATCTAGACCTTTAAGATTTTTTGCCAAACGAACATTAAGGATATTATTTTTGCTAATAACACCGATATTGTTTTCGGTCAACTCATCTTCACTTGTAACACCACCCTTAATGTCCAATTGTTCATTAAGTTTCTTCTTGATGGTAGTACCGGAGTCACCACCGTATTTCATACCATCGTCTTTGGTTGCTACTTCATGGGTTGTGCCATTTTCATCTTGATATTTAATGCGCGTGATTTCATTTCCATTAACATCAGCAGCACCTTTATCAGCGATAATATCCGCACTGCGACCATCTTTACCAGTTAAACCGATGTGACCTATACCGTCTTTACCGGACATGGACACCGCATCCTTGCCGTTTTTATCTGTAACAGCTACCTTACCATCAGTGCCATTCGCCGTATCTGGACCTGTAAGAGATACGCCCTCCTTACCGTCTTTACCGACTTTCACGGATTCAGCCTTAAGATTTTTGTTCATCTTCACATCGATAGTCGTGTTACCTGTTGCTGCATCTTGTTTGATGAAAGTCTTAATATTGTCACCACTATAGTCGGTATCAGCAGCTTTGCCTTCACCTTGAACAGTGATAGTAGAGCCTAATTTATTGGTTTGTACACCGCCTACATTGGCATTGAATTTGAGACCTGTATCAGTTTGACCCGCCAAAGCTTGTTTCAATTGATCCTCTGTTGCAGCACGACCGGATACGACTTTACCTGCGTCCCAAGTCTTATTATCAAGCCCTGTCACGTAGTTACCTGTATTAGCAGGGGTTGCACCATCGGCTTGTTTACCCATGGTTACAGTACCGGCTTTTACAGTTTCTGTAGCCGTAACAGTGGTAACGTTAAGATCTTTCTTCAATTTTAGACCAATCTTAGTGTCGTCACCGGTTTGCGTGATTTCCGTCGTAATATTATCGTCGCCGTTTACCGTTACCTTGGAGCCTAATTTATTCGTTTTTGCATCATTATTATCTGCGTCAAAACGAAGACCTTTATTGGTCAGTTCAGTCTTAGCGTCATTAATATTATTGTTGAGTTCAGTTTTAGTGTCAGCGATATTTTTATTTAATTCGGTTTTAGTATCGCCAATGTTTTTATTTAATTCAGTCTTTGTATCAGCGATATTCTTGTTTAACTCAGTTTTAGCTTCATGTAATTGACTGCCGTTAACCGCGTCTTTGGAATTAGCCGCAATATTACCATCAGCAACATTGGTAATCTTTTGATCATTCGCATTGATGCCATTTGGAGATACATAATTCTTACCACCTACGGTCAAACCACCACTATTGATGATTGTGCCACCAGCTGTTACGCTTTCCAAACCAGTTAATGTTTTAGCTAACTTCACGTTTAACGTACTGCCATCAGATACAACACCAATATTATTGTCAGTTAAATCTGCAGCTGCAGCTCCGCCTTTAATGGCAACAGTACCACCTAGCTTCTTGTTAATAGTTGTGCCAGAATCACCGTCAAAATTCAAGCCTTTGTCCACTTCGGATTTAGATGCTACATCTTTAATCGTTACGGTTTTTGTTTTATCCGGATGGTTCTTATCCTGTACGGTCAATGCTACGTCACCATTGGCATCTACAGTGTAGTCACCATTAGAGCCTGCCGTAGGATTCGCAACGAGACTAAAGTCTGTTGCACTAGCACCTTGTTTCTTAACTTCATCACTAACCGTTTTCAATTGGTCTTCCGTTGCTGCACGGCCAGATGCAATCGTAGGATTATCAATACTCCATGTCTTATTATCAAGACCTGTTACGTAGTTACCCGTATTAGCAGGGGTTACACCATCGGATTGTTTACCCATAGTTACCGTACCAGCTTTCACAGTTTCCGCTGCCGTAACAGTGGTAACATTAAGATTTTTCTTTAATTTAAGACCAATCTTCGTATCGTCACCAGTTTGTGTAATTTCTGTGGTGATGTTATCGTCGCCGTTTACCGTTACCTTAGAGCCTAGTTTATTAGTTTTTTCAGCGTTATTATCCGCATCAAAACGAAGGCCTTTGTTGGTAAGTTCAGTTTTAGCGTCACCAATATTTTTGTTGAGTTCAGTTTTAGTATCACTGATATTTTTATTCAACTCGGTCTTAGTATCGCTAATGTTTTTATTTAACTCAGTTTTAGCGTCATGCAATTGACCGCCGTTAACCGCATCTTTGGAATTAGCCACCACGTCGCCATTAGCAACATTGGTAATCTTTTGGTCGTTCGCATTGATGCCATTTGGAGATACATAATTCTTACCACCTACGGTCAAACCACCACTATTGATGATTGTGCCACCAGCTGTTACGCTTTCCAAACCAGTTAATGTTTTAGCTAACTTCACGTTTAACGTACTGCCATCAGATACAACACCAATATTATTGTCAGTTAAATCTGCAGCTGCAGCTCCGCCTTTAATGGCAACAGTACCACCTAGCTTCTTGTTAATAGTTGTGCCAGAATCACCGTCAAAATTCAAGCCTTTGTCCACTTCGGATTTAGATGCTACATCTTTAATCGTTACGGTTTTTGTTTTATCCGGATGATTCTTATCCTGTACGGTCAATGCCACGTCACCGTTAGCAGCTACAGTATAGTCACCATTGGAACCCGCCGCAGGATTAGCAACAAGACTGAAGTCCGTTGCATTAGCACCTTGAGTTTTGATAGCTTCAGTAACTGTCTTCAATTGATCTTCTGTTGCAGCACGTCCGCTAACAGCAGTAGGATTAGTTACGCTCCATGTCTTATTATCAAGACCTGTTACGTAATTACCCGTATTAGCAGGGGTTGCACCATCGGCTTGTTTACCCATGGTTACAGTGCCGGCTTTCACAGTTTCCGTAGCCGTAACAGATGTAACATTAAGATCCTTCTTCAATTTAAGACCTATCTTCGTATCGTCACCGGTTTGCGTGATTTCCGTCGTAATATTGTCGTCGCCGTTTACCGTTACCTTGGAGCCTAGTTTATTCGTTTTTTCAGCGTTATTATCTGCGTCAAAACGAAGGCCTTTGTTGGTAAGTTCAGTTTTAGCGTCATGCAATTGACCACCGTTAACCGCATCTTTGGAGTTTGCAGCAATATCACCATTAGCAACATTAGTAATCTTTTGGTCATTTGCATTGATACCGTTCGGAGATACATAGGTCTTACCACCTACAGTTAAACCTCCAGCATTAATAGTTGTGCCACCCGCTGTAACACTATCCAAACCGATTAATGTTTTAGCTAACTTCACGTTCAATGTTGTACCATCAGATACGACACCGATATTATTGTCCGTCAAGTTTGCAGCTGCGGCGCCACCTTTAATAGATAACTTATCACCCAACTGTTTATTAATTACAGCGCCGCTATCTCCATCAAAGTTAAGACCTTTAGCTATATCTTGCTTATTCTTACCGATGTCAGTTGTATTTTGAGCAATATCAGCCTTGTTCTTAGTTATATCTTGTTTATTCTTACCAATATCAGTCGTATTCTGAGCAATGTCAGTTGTGTTTTGAGCTATTTTATCCTTGTTCGTATTAACTTGCGTATTAACAGATTTCAACTGATCTTCCGTTGCAGCACGGCCGGTTACGGCTT
>ERZ827363.2212-NODE-2212-length-17203-cov-4.233380_pt1 | contig 17203 bp, 14 predicted proteins | sample MGYA00519776_ERZ827363 | MGnify/ENA primary metagenome ERZ827363 (study PRJEB31778, sample SAMEA3449288) | human gut metagenome | biome: human gut; feature: human-associated habitat; material: faeces | place: United Kingdom | collected 2010/2012 ...
TTTACTCTCCCCAGCAGAGCTGGGGGTTTATTTTCTTTTTGCTAAAGCACTTAATAAAAAAAGACTTTTACTGTGTAACACAGTAAAAGTCTTGCTGTCGGACGAATCCTTAGGCTGAATACGGATGGAGATCCATCGGGTCTGTCGCATTCAGCAGCGGCTTTTGCATTCTGCCGCCAGCTACTCCCTTTTTCACCATTTTATCGGACGCAAAAGGATTTGTCAAGAGCGATTTTTAACTTTTTACCACTTGGCGCCGCAGTTATGGAAGGGCTTGCCGATAAAGCCTACCTGAGAAAAATCCTCCATATGCTCCCGGATGATGTAGTCGATGTAGCTGGCCGCCATCTGACCGGTCAGCAGGTAGCCGGCAGCGTTCATATGTCCACCCAGATAAAAGCGTTTTTTGAACGCTTCATCGTAAACCGGTGCATATTCATGAAAATCCAGCACATAGGTATAGGGGAAAAATTCCGCCAGCCCTTTTAAAATACGGCAGTGGGCGACCTTCTGCTCCTCCCGCTCCGGGGTGTCGTCCCCCTCCCTGGGCATGGTCATCAGGAAGAACCGGGCCTGGGGCTGCATGGCACGAAGACGCTGGATGATTTTTGCATAGTAGCCGGTGAAGGTAGGCCGGTTCTGCTCCGGATCCTCCGGACAGATGTCGTCCAGAGAACCCAGCTCCTGATGCTGGCCCATCAGATCATTGACGCCCATGGCGATGATATACGCCTGGCAGAGCTTATCCGGATTCCAGAAATCGTTTGCCTCCGCAAAGCTCTCGCAGTATTCCCGGGCCGACATTCCGCCCCGGGAGAAATTGTAGACCTTGCTTCCGGTCAGGCGGGCAAGATACTGCCCCCACGAATACTCGTATTCATCGTGATAGCCCTTGTTTCCTTCTTCGTCCAGCGATTCAAACTCCCCGGAGGAAAGGCTGTCGCCGATGCAGCCGATGGTCCGGAAGATCCCGCAGAAGCCCCCGTTCGGCCGCAGTTCATCCAGCGGGTCCCCGGAGGGAAGCGCCATAAATTTTTTCAGTTTCATCGATCTTGTCCCCCTTTTCTTTCCTTTCCATCATAGAAGATTTTGAAAGCGCTGTCAAGAAAAAAGATTTCGGAAATGTTCACAATTGATTCATAAAACCGCTAGGAATCCGCCTTGGATCTGTGCCACAATAAAAATGCGTTGAAAGGAGGGTTTTCCGTGCCCCGATTTTTTACAAGCGCCATCGACGGGGACCGGGCGATCCTCACCGGTGAAGACGCTTCCCACATCACCCGTTCCCTCCGGCTCCGGCCGGGAGAAGCCGTCACCCTCTGCGACGGCAGCGGCTGGGATTACGAAGGCATTATTGCTTCCACCGGCGAAGAAGTGACCGTGGACATCCGGGAAAAACGCACCAGCTCCACGGAACCGAGAGGGAAGATCACCCTCTATCAGGCCCTTCCAAAAGGGGACAAGATGGAGTGGATCATCCAGAAAAGCGTGGAACTGGGCGTCTTCCGGATCGTTCCCATTCTGACCTCCCGCTGCGTTTCCCGTCCCGATGCCAAAAGCATGGAAAAAAAGGTACAGCGCTTTAATAAAATTGCTGCGGAAGCAGCCAAACAGTCCGGCCGGGGCATCCTGCCCAAAGTTTCCGGCCTGCTCACGCTGGAACAGGCGGCAAAAGACGTCTCCGGAAAGGGCATCGTTTTTTATGAAAAAGGCGGCGCACGGCTGGCGGAGCTGATCGCCCCCGAAGATACCGAGATCGGCATTTTCGTTGGAAGCGAGGGCGGCTTTGCCCCGGAAGAAATCGCCCTCCTGAAAAAAGCGGGGGTGGAACCGGCTACCTTGGGCAGGCGGATCCTTCGCTGTGAAACAGCGCCAATTTGCGGGCTCTCCGTTCTTTTGAGCCTGCTTGGGGATATTTAAACCGTTCAAACTGACTACCATGTTTCAGAAAGGATTGATTACCATGAAAAAAGGTTTTTGGGTTTCTCTGCTGGCAGGTGCGGCGGCCATTGCAGCGGCTGCGATCGCTGTGACTGCTTTTGTCCGCAAAAAGAGCAAGGCGTTGTCCGAGCATTTGGATTACGATCCCGACGACTACTTTGAAAACGACGACGAATGCTGTGACTGCCGCGATTGCTGCGGCGAGGAGACCACCGCAGAGGATGAGGAAGCCGACGAAGAGGAAGAGACCCTTCCCCTGCATCCGGAAGAAGTCGCTGCTGCAGACGAGGCCGACGAAAAAGCCGCTTCCGGATCCGACGAAGAAAGCGACGCCGAATAAAAAAGAAAACCTTGCCGTCCCGGTGGATCCGATCCGCCGGGACGTTTTTTCTCATACGCAAAAATTCCCTGCCGGACATTCATCCGGCAGGGAATTTCGTTTTTTTCTCAGTCGTGGAAGAAAAGGGGCAGCTTTTCCAGATAGAAGATGTCCTTCCGGTCTGCGGCGTCGCCCTCGGCGAGGACGGCAGCCTGCCCGACAATCTTGCCGCCGGCACGCTCCACCAGGGTTTCCAGCGCTTTTAAGGATTCGCCGGTGCTGATGACGTCGTCGACGATCAGGACCCGTTTGCCCTTTAAAAGCTCCACTTCGTCCCGGCCCAGATACAGCTTCTGGGGGTTCTGGGTGGTGATGGAGTTGACGGTGACCTCGATGGGATCGATCGTATAGACCTTGACGCTCTTCCGAGCGACCACATAGGGAATGTCCATCTGCCGAGCCATTTCATAGGCCAGAGGAATGCCCTTGGATTCGGCGGTGATGAGAACGTCGCAGGGGGGAGCGATCTTAACCAGATCCTTTGCGCAGGCGACGGTCAGCTCCACATCGGAAAACATGATGAAGGCAGCGATGTCCAGCTTATCGCTGACTGCGCAGAGAGGCAGCTGCCGGGTAAGGCCGGCAACCTTCAGAGTATAATACTGCTGCATACAGTAACCTCCTAAGAGAAGGGTGAATGGGTGGATGAGAAAGCGTCGATCAGCCGGGAGGCCACGCAAGATTGCGGCCGGCAAGAACATGGAAGTGGATGTGGCCGACGGTCTGGCCGCCGTCCACGCCGCAGTTGGAAACGACCCGATAGCCGTTTTCCAGATGCAGTTCCCGGGCAAGCTTTGCAATGACCGCATAGATCTTACCCACTACAGCGCAGTTTTCTTCGTTAACGGCATCAGGCCCGGAAATGTGGGCCTTGGGAATCACCAGGAAGTGAACCGGCGCCTGAGGATCTATGTCGTAAAAAGCCAGAACGTCATCGTCTTCATAGAGCTTTTTGCTGGGAATCTCCCCGGCGATGATCCGGCAGAATAAACAGTCCATTTGCAATCCTCCTTTCTTTTGAAAGGTTTTTTATTTTAACATCTCGTGAATCAGATCCGGCAAAGCAGACATAGCGTCCTCCACCAGCAGGGGATCGCCTACGCCGCCCATAGCGGAATCGGGGCGTCCGCCGCCGTTTCCGCCGGTCTTCTGGCAGACGGCCTTGATGATCTTTCCGGCATGGACGCCGGCTTTGACCGCCGCAGGGCCGGCCACGCAGAGGAAGTTCTTCTTCTCGGCATCGCCGCCGCAGAGCAGGGCGCAGATCGCAGGAGCCTTATCCCGGAGCTGGTCGCCCATGCTGCGGAGCATTTCTGCATTGACGCCGCTCAAATCGCCGGTGACGACCAGAACGCCGCCCTCTTCGTGAGCGCTCTTTAAAAGCTCGTCGATCTTGCTGCCTGCCAGCTTGCTGTTCAGGAGGTTGATCTCCCGATCCTTCTCTTTCACTTCCGCCGCCAACGTCTCGCAGCGCTTCACCAGCTCAGAGGCGCTCTGAAGCTTCAGCACGCCGGCCGCCTGGAAGAGAGTAGCCTCCAGCGCACGAGTGGCGTTCAGATAGCCGATGCCGGTGACCGCCTCAATGCGGCGCACGCCGGCTGCTACGGAGCTTTCGGAAACGATCTTGAAGAGCCCCAGCTCGCCGGTATTCTTCACATGGGTGCCGCCGCACAGCTCCATGGAGAAATCGCCGATCTCCACGACCCGGACTACATTGCCATACTTCTCGGAGAAGAGAGCCATGGCGCCCTTGGCCTTGGCTTCCTCGATGCCCATTTCGTAGTTCTTCACGGGGGTGCAGGACATGATCTCCTCGTTGATGATGGTCTCGATCTGCAGGAGCTCCGCAGGGGTCAGGGGCTCAAAGTGGGTGAAGTCGAAGCGGACCATCTGCTTATCCACCAGCTGTCCGGCCTGATGGACGTGGTCGCCCAGCACCTTCCGGAGGGCTGCCTGCAAAAGGTGAGCGCCGGTGTGGTTCCGCATGATGGACAGGCGGCGGTTCCGGTCAACGGTGGCCGTAACGTCAGCGCCGGCCTCGATGGTGCCTTCCTTCACATAGCCGATGTGGAGGATCTGCCCGCCGGGGGCTTTCTTCATCTTCTTGACCCGCATGACGCCGTGGTCGGTGGTCAGGACGCCCTTATCGGAGACCTGTCCGCCGCTCTCGGTGTAGAAGGGGGTCTTGTCGAGAACCACAACGATGTCCTCGTCTTCGGTGGCAAGGTCAGCAGGCTTGCCATCGGCCAGCAGCGCCAGGATCTTCGCCGGGCACTCCATGGTCTCATAACCCACGAACTCGGTCTTGCCCTCGGGGAGCTCCAGCTCTTCCTCTTCCCAGGAGGAGCCGCCCTTGTTCAGGTGGTCATCCCGTCCCCGCTGCTTCTGCTCCCGCATCCGCTCCTCGAATTCCTCGATGTCCACATGGATGCCTTTTTCTTCCACGATCTCCCGGGTCAGGTCGATGGGGAAGCCGTAGGTGTCATAAAGGGTGAAGGCTTCCGCACCGGAAAGGGTCTTGATCTCATTGGTGGAAGCCTTATCGATCAGATCCATCAGAAGATCCATGCCCTTGCCGATGGTGCGGTGGAAGGCTTCCTCCTCGTTTTTGACGACTTTCTTGATGTAATCGGCCTTCTCGGTCAGCTCGGGGTAAGCGGAAAGGTTCTCATGCGCAACGGTGTCCACGACCTGATAGAGGAAGGGCTCGGTGATGCCCAGCAGCCGCCCGTGACGGGCAGCCCGACGGAGCAGCCGGCGAAGCACATAGCCCCGTCCGGAGTTGGAGGGGGACACGCCGTCGCCGATCATAAAGGTGGTGGAACGGATGTGGTCGGTGATGACCCGGAGGGAGACGTCGCTGCGATCGCTCTGACCGTAGGTGACCCCTGCGATCTCGGAGATCTTCTTCATGATGTTCTGAACGGTGTCTACCTCAAAGAGGTTCTCCACGCCCTGCATGATGCAGGCCAGACGCTCCAGGCCCATGCCGGTATCGATGTTCGGCTTGGGCATCCGCTCATAGTGGCCGTTCCCGTCAGAATCAAACTGGGAGAAAACAAGATTCCAGAACTCGACATACCGGTCGCAGTCGCAGCCGGGCCCGCAGGTGGGGCTGCCGCAGCCGTGCTCCTCGCCCCGGTCGAAATAGATCTCGGAGCAGGGACCGCAGGGGCCGGAGCCGTGCTCCCAGAAGTTGTCCTCCTTGCCCAGGCGGACGATGCGGGCAGGATCCACGCCTACCTCTTTCGTCCAGATATCGAAGGCTTCGTCGTCGTCCTGATAGATGGTGACCCACAGCTTGTCAATGGGCAGCTCCAGGACTTTGGTGATGTACTCCCAGGCCCAGGCGGTGGCTTCGTGCTTGAAGTAATCGCCGAAGGAGAAATTCCCGAGCATCTCAAAGTAGGTGCCGTGACGGGCGGTCTTACCGACCCGCTCGATGTCGGGGGTGCGGATGCACTTCTGGCAGGTGGTGACCCGGGTGTTGGGCGGAGTAGCCTGGCCTAAGAAGTACTTTTTCAGCGGCGCCATGCCGGAGTTGATGAGCAGGAGGCTGTTGTCCCCCTGAGGGATCAGGTTTGCGCTGGGCAGACGGGTGTGTCCCTTCCCTTCAAAGAAGGAAAGGAAGCTCTCCCGGAGCTCGTTGAGACCGGTCCATTTCATTGTAAAATCATCCTTTCGGTGCTATATGGTTCCCAATTTTTTAAGGATTTGCGCCAACAAAAAAACTCCGCCCCAGAATATGGGACGAAGGTCTCTCCGTGGTACCACCCAAATTGCAGACTTTCAAAAAATCCGCCTCTTGAACCCCGATAACGCAGGGTCTGCGCCGCAGTTCATGCGGGGCTCCCAGCCGGCGTCCCGAACCGCATTCCCGAAGACCTTTCAGCAGACGGCCTTCTCTCTGAAGGGGGGCGGATATCAGGTGAAGCTGTTCACAGCCTTTCTAACAGATCAAGTATACCATCAAAGCTCGCCGTTGTCAACGGGTTTTCCTATGGATTTTCCGCCGATTTCCTTGCACGGAGCCGGCGTTTGTGGTAAAATGAGACCAGTGCTGCAAAAGGAGGGAGAGAATATGACGGCCGGTTCTTTTGAATTTCTGGGGGAAGGCCCTCAGGGAGAAGCACTGTGGCTGGCGGTCAACCCTTCCCATCGGTTCAATATGGACGCCTTTCTGTTGGCGGATTTTGCCGAAGCAAAATCCAAAGATCGCTGCGTCGATCTGGGCGCCGGATGTGGGATCCTCTCCTTTTTGCTTTACAAAATGTATTTCTGCAAAGAAATATACGGATTGGAATTTCAAAAAACGGCTGTTTCCCTGTTTTCCGACTCCGTTTCGGAGAGCGGCGTTGGCGACCGGATCTTTCCGGTGGAGGGAGATCTGCGGCAGCTGCCGGATGCGCTTCTGCCCAGGCGCTTCGACCTTGTGGTCTGCAATCCTCCATACTTTCAGGGGAGCCCTTCCCCGGATCCGGAAAAAGCGACGGCCCGGACAGAAGGGAGCTGCACGTTTACGGAAGTCTGCAAAGCCGCAAGGAAGCTCCTGCGTTTCGGCGGACGGTTCTGCTTTTCCTTCAAGCCGGAGCGGCTGCCGGACGCTTTTTCCGCTTTACGGGAAAACGGAATGGAACCGAAGCGGCTCTCTCTGGTCGCAGACCGAGCGGACGCCGTCCCCTGGCTCTCTCTCATCGAAGGGCGGGTCGGCGGGAAGCCGGGGCTTCGGATCGAACCCCTTTTTGCCGTCCGGAACGCCGACGGGAGCCTTTCCCGGCGGACAGACGCATTGTATCAGGCACCGTATCAGAAAGCGAGGAAGCTATGAGCGGAACTCTTTATGTGGTCGGCACCCCCATCGGGAACCTGTCCGACTTTTCCCCCCGGGCAGTGGAGACCCTCCGGACCGTGGATTTCATTGCGGCGGAAGACACCCGGGTCACCTTAAAGCTGCTCAATCACTTTGAGATCAAAAAGCCCATGATCAGCTACCATGAGCATAACCTCCGGGAGCGGGGGAATTCCATCATTGACCGGATCTTAGCCGGAGAAAACGCGGCGGTGGTCTCCGATGCGGGGATGCCCTGTATCTCCGACCCGGGAGAGGATCTGGTGCGGCTGGCGGCGGAAGCGGGGATCGTCACCATCGTGATCCCCGGGCCAAGTGCGGCAGTTTCTGCTCTCTGCTTAAGCGGGCTCTCCACCTCCCGGTTCGCCTTTGAGGGTTTTCTCTCCACCACCCGCCACAACCGGATGGAGCACCTTCAGAGCCTTAAAAAGGACACCCACACCCTGATCTTCTACGAAGCGCCCCACAAGCTGGTGACCACCCTTCACGACATCCGGGACGTTTTGGGGAACCGGCGGCTGTCCCTCTGCCGGGAACTGACCAAGATTCATCAGGAGGTCATCCGCACCGACTTTGACGGCGCCATCGCCCTTTATGAGGAAAAAGCCCCCAAAGGCGAATTTGTCCTCATCGTCGAGGGAGCCTCCCCGGAAGAGCCGGAGAGAGTGACGCTGGAAGAAGCGGTGGACCGCGCTTGCCGCCTTGCGGAAGCCGGAGCGAAACAGACCGATGCCGCCAAGCAGATTGCCGCCGAGACCGGCTTCAAAAAAAGTGAGATCTACGCTGCCATGCTGCAGCGATAAGGAAGGAGAACCCCCATGCTGCTTTACATCATCCGCCACGGAGACCCCATTTACAATCCCGATTCCCTGACCCCCAAAGGCCGCCGGCAGGCGGAAGCGCTGGCACGGCGTTTTTCCGTCCATGGGCTGGACGAGGTTTACGTTTCCCCTCTGATCCGGGCACAGCAGACGGCTGCTCCCACCTGCGAGGTCTTGAACATCGAGCCACAGATCGAAGAGTGGACCAGTGAGCATCGGGCCTTTGAAGACCTGTCCTGCGAGGTGAACGGCCGCTGGGGATGGGCGTTCCACGACCAGACCAACCGTTTAAAGACCCCGGAGCTGCTGGCAATGGGGGAGCGGTGGTGGGAAGCGGAGCCCTTCTGCCACTGCAACGCAAAAGCAGGGTACGAGCGGATCCAGAAAGCTTCCGATGAATTTACCGAGCGCTTAGGCTACCGCCGGGAGGGGAGCGTCTACCGGATCGTTTCCCCCAGCGAAAAACGGGTAGCAGTCTTCTGCCACCAGGGCTTCGGAACCACCTGGCTCTCCCATCTTCTTGCCATTCCTCCGGTGCTCTTCTGGTCTTCCTTTGACTTGAACCACTCCTCCGTGACCATCCTGGAGTTCAAAAACAACCCCGACGGGCTCACCTCCCCCCGGTGCCTTGCGCTGTCGGATATTTCCCACATCTACGCCGACCGGCTGCCTCTGCAGTTTGAAAACCAGATTGACCTTTGACCTCTTCCCGGCTTCCTTCGGAGGCCGGGAACTTTTTTGGAACTTCTTGAAGGAGACCGCATTTTGTGGTAAACTAAAAGTAATCGAATCCATCAGAAAAGGAGAGAGCCGAAAGCCGCCTTCCGCCGCTTTCGGAAAGCATTTGCTATGCCGTTTTTTCAAAGACCCACCGGAGGGATCGCCTACCTGATCGTAGGACTTGGAAACCCCGACCGGAAATACCAGAACACCCGCCACAACGCCGGCTTCATCGCCGTGGACGAGATCGCCCGGCAGCTGGACGTTTCCATCGACCGGAGCAAATTCGACGCCCTCACCGCCGACGTGACCATCGGAGGGAAGCGGGCCTTGCTCATGAAGCCCCAGACCTATATGAATCTTTCCGGCGTGGCTGTGGAAAAAGCCGCCTCCTTCTATAAGATCCCGCCGGAAAACGTTCTTGTCCTCTTTGACGACATTTCTCTGGAGCCGGGAAAGCTCCGGATCCGCCGCAAGGGCACCCACGGAGGCCACAACGGCATCCGCAGCATCATCGACTATCTCCAGTCAGACAATTTCCCCCGGGTGAAGCTGGGTGTCGGCGCAAAACCGAACCCCAACTACGATCTGGCGGACTGGGTTCTGTCCACTTTTACCGAAGCGGAGCGGAAGAGCCTGAACGAAGCCGCCTCCCACTGCAAAGAGATCGCAGAGCTTGTCATAACCGGAGCCATCGAAAAGGCCATGAACCTTTATAATTCCTGAACCCTTTCTCTCTAGCGAGGTGTTTATGAAACTCTATTCCACCGTTGCTTCCCGGCTGGAAGCGTTCACCCAGATGATCGGGGACCTGCGCTCCCGCCGGGTGCCGGCCCTCTGCGTCGGGCTTTCCGCCATCCATAAGGCGCACTTTCTCTATGCCGCCGCCGTGGAGCTGGAGGAACCTGTCTTAGTCATCACCCAGGACGAGACCAGCGCCGCCCGGCTGGTCATGGACATCAACTCCATGGCCGACACCGGGGAAGTGGCGCTCCTCTTCCCTTACCGGGACTTTTCCTACCGGCAGGTGGAGGGAGTCTCCACGGAATACGAGCAGACCCGGCTCAGTGTCCTTTCCCGCTTAGCGGCAGGGGAGGCGTCCATCGTAGTCGCTTCCATGCAGGCGGCCATGACCCGGACGATTCCGAAAGAGGTGCTCCTTGCCAATACCTTCTCCCTTTCCCCCGGCGACGCCGTTTCTATGGAGGAGTTGGCGGAAAAGCTCTCCCGCTCCGGCTATGTCCGCCGCCCGCAGGTGGACGGCATCAGCCAGTTCTCCATCCGGGGCGGGATCCTGGACTTATACCCGCCGAAGGAACCCGCTCCCGTCCGGATCGAATTCTGGGGCGACGAGATCGACACCATGAGCTATTTCGAACTGGACTCCCAACGGCGGACGGACACCGTCCAGCGCATCGACGTTTCTCCCGCCAACGAAGTGGTATTTTCAGAGGGCGAGTTATCCACAAAGCTCAGTGAATTTTGTGAAAAACTCGGGAACCGGAAGAATTTCGCCGCTGCAAAAGCCGTGCTGGAAAAGGATCTGGAACAGCTGGACGCCGGGGTGGAGCTGGCTTCGGAGGATAAATACTTCCCCCTGGCATACGATACCTTCGCCACCCTTTTCGACTACTTCGACAAAGCCCCCTTATTCATCAGTGAGCGCACCGAAGCAAGGGAAGGCGCCCGGGGCCTTTTCTGGCAGTACAGCGAGGATCTGAAGATTCTCTTCGACGAAGGGCAGCTCTGCAAGGGCTTGGACAGCTATCTCTTGAGCCCGGAGCAGGCAGAAGCAAAGATGGAGGCCCACCGGGTGATCCTTCTGGACACCTTCGCCCGCACCGGCTCCGGCGAGGGGATCAAGGACATCATCAACCTCAGCCCCCTCCAGTCCTCCGGCTGGAACGGAGACTTGAAGCTCCTGCAAAGCGACCTGATACCTTTATTGGAAGAGGGGTATTGCTGCGTCGTGCTGGCGGGAACGGCGAAAGCCGCTTCCACCCTTGCAAACGACTTGGCCCGGATGGGGCTTCCCGCCACCTGCGTCAAGGATCTGAAAGCACTGCAATACCGGAAAGTGCTGGTCATGGCGGGGACGCTTTCCGCCGGATTTGAATACCCGACCATCCGCTTCTCCCTGACTACCACCGGAAAAGCCGTGATCACCCCCTCCACCAAGCCCCGGAAGCGGAAAGGGGAGGAAATAAAATCTCTCTCCGATCTGACGGAAGGGGACTACGTCGTCCATGTGGCCCACGGCATCGGCATCTTCGCCGGGATCCACAAGCTGGATCTTCACGGCATCGTGAAAGACTATATCAAGATCCAGTATGCCGGAGCCGACACCCTTTACGTCCCCGTGACCCAGCTGGATCTGGTCAGCAAGTACATCGGCCCCCGGGAGGACTCCAAGGTAAAATTGAACCACCTCCACTCCGGCGAGTGGCAAAAGACGAGGGCACGGGTCAAAAAAGCCGTGGACGAAATGGCGGACGAGCTCATCGCCCTTTATGCCCAGCGGATGAAGGTGAAAGGCTACGCCTTCTCCCCGGATACCGAATACCAGCGGGATTTTGAAGCCCATTTCGACTATCAGGAGACCGACGACCAGCTCCGCTGCATCGCCGAGATTAAAGCGGACATGGAAAAGCCCGTCCCCATGGAGCGGCTGCTCTGCGGCGATGTTGGCTTCGGAAAAACGGAGGTGGCGCTCCGGGCAGCGTTCAAGTGCGTCATGGACGGGAAGCAGTGCGCCATCCTCTGCCCCACCACGATCCTAGCGTGGCAGCACTACCAGACCCTCCTGCACCGCATGGGGAATTTCCCCATCGAGATCGAGCTTTTGTCCCGGTTCCGCTCCCCCAAAGAGCAGAAGGCGGTGGTCCAGAAGCTCCAGAACGGCCGGGCGGACATCGTAGTCGGCACCCACCGGCTGGTGTCAAAGGACATCCACTTCAAGGACTTGGGCCTTGCCATCATCGATGAGGAGCAGCGCTTCGGCGTTGCCCATAAGGAGCGGTTCAAGGAAATGCTGGCGGGGGTGGATATGCTGACCCTGTCGGCGACCCCTATCCCCCGGACCCTCAACATGGCCATGAGCGGCATACGGGATATGAGCGTCATCGAAGAAGCCCCCCAGAACCGCCACCCCGTCCAGACCTATGTTCTGGAGCACGACGACGGCGTCATTTTCGAGGCGCTCCGCCGGGAGCTCCACCGGGGCGGACAGGCTTACTACATCCACAACAACATCGAGACCATCCACGGCTGCGCCGCCCGGATTAAGGAAGCCATCCCCGAAGCAAGAGTAGGGGTCGCCCATGGGAAAATGCCGGAGGAGGAGCTATCCAGGATTTGGAAGCAGCTGATGGATCAGGAGATCGACATTTTAGTCTGCACCACCATCATCGAGACCGGCGTGGACGTAGCAAACTGCAACACACTGGTCATCGAGCGGGCCGACCGGATGGGCCTTTCCCAGCTTTATCAGCTCCGGGGACGGGTGGGGCGGTCCAGCCGCCGGGCCTTCGCCTACTTCACCTTCCAGCGGGGCCAGGTCCTGTCGGAAACTGCCACCAAACGGTTAAACGCCATCCGGGAGTTTACGAAATTCGGCTCCGGCTTCCGCATCGCCCTGCGGGATCTGGAGATCCGGGGCGCCGGAAACATCTTAGGCACCCGGCAGCACGGCCATATGGAAGCGGTGGGCTACGATATGTACCTGCAGCTTTTGGAGGAGGCCGTGCTCGAGGAGCGCGGCGAGAAGAAGGCGAGCCGCACGGACTGCTCGGCGGACCTGACCGTTTCGGCGAACCTGCCGGAGAGCTACATTCCCTCTCCCGAGCAGCGCATGGATATTTACCGCCGCATCGCGGCGGTGCGCACGCGCGAGGAATCGCAGGACCTGCTCGACGAGCTGCTTGACCGCTACGGCGAGCCGCCGGCGAGCACGCTCGCTCTGCTCGACGTCGCCATGCTGCGCGGCGAGGCGTGCGCGGCGGGCATCCGCGACATTTCCCAGCGCGGCGACACGATCACCTTTACCTTCGGCGGCGAGATGCCGGTCGAGGCGGTGATGCGCGTTTGCGCGATGGGAAAGAACAAGCGCCGGCTGACGCTCTCCGCCGGCATCGAGCCGAAGCTCGCACTGCGGCTCGAGGGGGGCGAGAAGCCGCTTCCTGCGGCGCTCGAGCTGGTCGAGAGCATCGCGCCCGCAGAGGGCGCCTGAACCCGCAGCGCCACGCCCTGCGGCGCGGTGTGATACCAAAATCTGGAAGAAAGAGGAAACAAAGATGAAACGTATTTTGGCTGCGGCGCTTTCGCTGGCGCTGCTTGTCTCGCTGGCCGCCTGCGGCGGCAAAGACCGCTTTGACACGGGAAAGGTCGAGGAGGGCGTCTGCTATCAGCTGACCGGTATCGCTCCCGACGCTGTCGCGATGAGGGTGGACGGTATCGACGTGCCGATGGATATGTATTTCTATAACCTCTGCTATGCCGCCTCCTACATGGAAAGCTACATGAATATGTACGGCATGGACCTTGACTGGAGCATGGAGCTGCAGGAGGGCGAAACGGTGCTTGACGTGACGAAGGACAGCATTTTAGAGAACACGAAGAGCTTTGCCGTCATCGAGAAGCTGGCGCAGGAGAACAACGTCATCCTTGACGAAGCTGCGCTCAGCGAGCTGGAGACCGAACGCGCGGAGACTGTCGAGAGCCTCGGCGGCGAGGAGAGCTACCGCGCCGAGCTCGCCAAGCTGGGTCTGAGCGAGGAGACCTATGACCGGATGTGCCGCTCGGACTACCTCTGCAGTGCGCTCGAGGAGCTGGCGGCGACCGAGGGCAGCAGCCTCTATGCTACCGACGAGCAGCTGATCGCCTATGCCGCCGAGCAGGGCTACATGACCGCCGACCACATCCTGCTGCTCACGCGCGATATGTCCACCTATCAGGAACTGGACGACGAGACCAAGGCGGAGAAGAAGGCGCTGGCAGAGGAGCTCAAGGCCAAGCTGGACGCTTACACGGGCGACGATCTGATCGGCTACTTCACCGAGCTTGCCGACGAGTACAGCGAGGACTCCGGCCGCGCGGGCAACCCCGAGGGCTACACCTTCGGCTCTGGCCAGATGGTCGAGGAGTTTGAGAGCGCCGCCGCCGCGCTCGGCGAGGGTGGGGTCAGCGAGATCGTGGAGAGCTACTACGGCTACCACATCATTCTACGCAAGCCGCTCGACGAGGCGAAGGCTGTGGACGCGGTGCGCGAGACCTATTTCAGTGATCTGCTCGCGAGCCGCATCGAGGACGCCGCGGTGGAGATGAACCCGGCGGTCGAGGCGCTGGACCTCGTCGATATTTATGACGCCTTCTCGCTGCTGATGGATACCGACGCGGACGGCGATACGGCAGACGACACCGCGACGGAAAACGGGCAGGAAGCAGCCGAAAGCTGAGAAAGACGCAGGAAATGCTGCAAAACTGTTAATAATTTAACAAAATGCAGGAAAAGCGTCAATTTTTGCACGGGAAAATGAAATTTTGCAGTTGATTTTTCATGCGCGCCTGTTGTATAATCAAAACGAAAATGATCCCCTCTGCGGAATACCAAAATTTTTATGAAAAAGGAGATATCCCATGAAAGAACTCTATGTCGTGAATTGCTGCCGTACCGCGGTCGGCTCCTTTGGCGGTTCCCTGAAGAATACCCCCGCCGCCGAGCTGGGCGCCATCGTTGTCAAGGAAGCCCTCAAGCGTGCCAACGTCGCTCCCGAGAACGTCGATGAGCTGATGTTCGGCTGCATCCTGACCTCCGGCCTCGGTCAGAACGTCGCCCGTCAGGTCGGCGTGGGCGCGGGCCTGCCCTACTCCGTTCCCGCCTACACCGTCGGCATGGTCTGCGGCTCCGGCATGAAGTCCGTCATCGAGGCCGGCCGCGCCATCCTCGCCGGCGACGCCGACATCATTGTCTGCGGCGGCACCGAGAACATGAGCGCCGCTCCCTATGCCTCTACCGACGCCCGCTGGGGCGCCCGCATGGGCGACAAGAAGCTCGTCGACACCATGATCAAGGACGGCCTGTGGGATGCGTTCAACAACTACCACATGGGCACCACCGCCGAGAACGTCTGCGACGTTTGGGGCATCACCCGCGAGGAGCTTGACGCCTTCGGCGTTGCCTCTCAGCAGAAGACCGAGGCCGCGCAGGCCGCCGGCAAGTTCGACGCCGAGATCGTTCCCGTTCCCGTCAAGGTCAAGAAGGAGATCGTCGAGTTCAAGAAGGATGAGTTCCCCCGCGCCGGATCCACGCCCGAGGGCCTTGCCAAGCTCAAGGGTGCGTTCCCGGTCGGTCCCGAGGGCGTTGAGGACCAGATCGTCCACACCTTCCAGCCCACCGAGATCCATGAGGCGGATACCCGCAAGCACGTTCAGCGCGTGACCGCCGGCAACGCCTCCGGCATCAACGACGGCGCTGCCGCCATCGTTCTCGCCTCCGGCGAGGCCGTCAAGAAGTATAACCTCAAGCCCATGGCGAAGCTCATCGGCTGGGGCCAGGGCGGCGTCGATCCCAAGATCATGGGCGTCGGTCCCGTTCCCGCCTCCCGCCAGGCCATGGCCAAGGCCGGCGTGACCATCGACGACATCGACCTCGTTGAGGCCAACGAAGCCTTCGCCGCGCAGTCCATCGCCGTCGCGCGTGAGCTGCACTTCGACATGAGCAAGGTCAACGTCAACGGCGGCGCCATCTCCATCGGTCACCCCGTCGGCTGCTCCGGCGCGCGCATCATCGTCACCCTGCTCCACGAGATGCTCAAGCGCCCCGAGGCCAAGAAGGGTCTTGCCACCCTCTGCATCGGCGGCGGCCAGGGCGTTGCCACTGTGTTCGAGAAGTGCTGAGAAGCGCCTGCCGACTTCTGAAAAAAAGAGACCTCTTTTGAGGTCTCCTTTTTCTTCTGCGCCCATAAGGACCGCCTTCTTATCTCCCTGCACCGTGCGGCCCGACACACGCGGTCATGTGACCGAATGCGGTGCGCTTGCTTTTTTGCAGTCACTGTGCTACACTGATAAACAGGAAATCGTTCCCCTTTGCGGAATCTATTTTTCTTGGAAAGGACACCATATACGATGGATGTGAAAGAAATTCTGCGCCATGTCGACCACACGCTGCTTGCCCCCACCGCCACATGGGAGGAGATTCGCCAGATCTGCGACGACGGCATCAAGTACGGCTGCGCGAGCGTCTGCATCCCGCAGACCTACGTCGCCCACGCCGCGCACTACATCGCCGAGCAGCAGCACTACGGCTTCGGTCAGCTGCCCGTGTGCACGGTCATCGGCTTCCCCAACGGCTACGTTCCCAGCGGCATCAAGTGCATGGAGGCCGAGTCCGCCGTAGCCGACGGCGCGACCGAGATCGACATGGTCATCAACCTCGGCTGGGTCAAGGAAGGCCAGTACGATAAAATCTTGCAGGAGATCAATTCCGTAAAGATCTCCTGCCACGGCAACATCCTCAAGGTCATCATCGAGACCTGTATGCTCACGGACGAGGAGAAGATCAAGCTCTGCGAGGTCGTGTCCAACTCCGCGGCGGACTATATCAAGACCTCCACCGGCTTCGGCGGGGGCGGCGCGACGCGTGAGGACGTAGCGCTCATGGCGGCGCACATGACGAACGGCAAGAAGATCAAGGCCGCCGGCGGCATCGCCAATTTGCAGGACGCGGAGGACTTCCTCAAGCTCGGCGCGGACCGTCTCGGCACCAGCCGCATCGTCAAGGCCGTCAAGGCGATGGAGAAAGGAGAATAAGCCATGTCAACCCCTCATAACAATGCCCAAAACGGCGATTTCGCCAAGACCGTGCTCATGCCCGGCGACCCCCTCCGCGCGAAGTTCATCGCGGAGACCTTTCTGGAAAATCCGCAGCTTGTCAACAACGTCCGCGGTGTACAGGGCTACACCGGCACCTACAAGGGCGTGCGCGTGAGCGTGATGGCGAGCGGCATGGGTATCCCGTCCATCGCCATCTATTCCAACGAGCTCTACACCCACTACGGCGTGGAGAACATCATCCGCGTCGGCTCTGCGGGCGCGATGCGCGCGGACATGGAGCTCGGCAGCGTGTGTGCCGGCATGGGTGCCTGCACCAACTCCAGCTTTGCCGACCAGTATGAGCTGGGCGCCACCTACGCTCCCATCTGCAATTATGACCTGCTCGCCGCCGCAGTCGAGAGCGCGAACGAGCTGGGCGTGAAGATGCCCGTCGGAAACCTCTATTCCTCCGACACCTTCTATGACGCGGCGGGCCGCAACGCCCGCTTCGGCAAGATGGGCATTCTCGCAGTCGAGATGGAGGCCGCCGGTCTCTACTGCACCGCCGCCTACGCCGGCAAGCGCGCGCTTGCCATCTGCTCCATCTCCGATAACCTCGTCACCGGCAAGGAGCTTTCCGCCGACGAGCGGCAGACCACCTTCACCAACATGATAAAGATCGCG